>ERZ1645187.9-NODE-9-length-210395-cov-104.824346_pt1 | contig 210395 bp, 221 predicted proteins | sample MGYA00575352_ERZ1645187 | MGnify/ENA primary metagenome ERZ1645187 (study PRJEB40837, sample SAMN11349314) | freshwater sediment metagenome | isolation source: river sediment | host: Sediment | place: India: Wazaribad , New Delhi | collected 2017-02-21 ...
AACGCGACGCGGCGCTCGTGCGCCGAAACCACGCGGCGGCTTTCGCCGCGTGAAAAAAACCTGCTCGCGCCGCAGGCGCGGGCCAGGAGCGAACGCGACGCGGCGCTCGTGCGCCGAAACCACGCGGCGGCTTTCGCCGCGTGAAACAATGCGACGCCGCGCTCGTGCGCGGGAATCCTGTTCGACGGCCGTCGAACAGGAAGGAGACCAAAATGTTCGAGGGTCTGAGCGAAAAGCTCTCCGGCATATTCGACGCGCTCACGCGCCGCGGGGCGCTGAGCGAGGAAGACGTCGCGACCATTCTGCGCGAAGTGCGCCGCGCGCTGCTGGAAGCGGACGTGGCGCTCGATGTCGTGCGCTCGTTCACCGACAAGGTGCGCGCCGCCGCCGTGGGCGCCAACATCATCAAATCCGTCACGCCGGGCCAGATGGTCGTCAAGATCGTCAACGACGTGCTGGTGGAGACGCTCGGGTCCGACGCGCAGCCGATCGACCTCAACGCGGCCCCGCCCGTCGCCATCATGATGGTGGGCCTGCAGGGCGCGGGCAAGACGACGACGACCGCCAAGATCGCGCTGCGCCTGAAGGACCGGCAGAACAAGCGCGTGCTGATGGCCTCGCTCGACGTGAAGCGCCCGGCCGCACAGGAGCAGCTCGCCGTGCTCGGCCGCCAGATCGGCGTCGACACGCTGCCGATCGTGGCCGGGCAGACGCCCGTGCAGATCGCCCAGCGCGCCGAACAGGCCGCGCGCCTGCAGGGCTACGACGTGGTGATGCTCGACACCGCCGGCCGCACGCATATCGACGAGCCGTTGATGGCGGAGATGGCGGAGATCAAGTCCGCCGCGCGCCCGCACGAAATCCTGCTGGTGGCCGACGCCCTGACCGGTCAGGACGCGGTCAATCTGGCCAAGAGCTTCGACGAGCGCGTCGGCGTGACCGGCATCGTGCTGACGCGCGTGGACGGCGACGGGCGCGGCGGCGCGGCGCTCTCGATGCGGGCCGTGACCGGCAAGCCGATCAAGCTGATCGGCACGGGCGAGAAGATGGACGCGCTCGACGAGTTCGATCCGCGCCGCATCGCCAATCGCATCCTCGGCATGGGCGACATCGTCGCGCTGGTGGAGAAGGCCGCCGAAACGATCGACGCGGAGAAAGCCCAGCGCATCGCCGAGAAGATGCGCAAGGGCAAGTTCGACCTGGAGGATCTGGCCGACCAGCTCGCGCAGTTCGACAAGCTCGGCGGGCTCGGCGGCGTGATGGGCCTGTTGCCCGGCATGGGCAAGATCAAGGAGCAGATGGCCGGCGCGAAGATCGACGACAAGGTCATCAGGCGCCAGCGCGCGATCATCCTGTCGATGACGCCGCAGGAGCGCCGCAACCCCGACATTCTCAAGGCCTCCCGCAAGAAGCGCATCGCGGCTGGCGCCGGCATGAAGGTCGAGGACGTGAACAAACTGCTCAAGCAGCATCGCCAGATGGCCGACATGATGAAACAGCTCGGCGGCGCCAAACGCGGCGCGCTCGGCAAGATGGCGCAGGCGTTCGGATTGGGCGGGAACATGCCGCAGCCGACGCCCGAACAGATCGAGCAGCTGCAGAAACAAATGGGCGGCGGCATGAAGCTGCCCGACATGCCGGCGGGCCTCGGCAAGCCGGGCATGCCCGGCGCCATGCCGAAGCTGCCGGGCCTCGGCAGCGGTTTCAACCCGTTCCAGTTCGGAAAGAAGAAATGAGCCAATTCCCCTTCTCCCCGTAAACGGGGAGAAGGTGGCGCAAAGCGCCGGATGAGGGGCCCGGGGACGATCTCGGGTCTATCGCCCGGCCCCTCACCCGGCCCTCTCCCCGCAAGCGGGGCGAGGGAGTCCAGCACAGTAAGGAAGCAAAATGTCCCTGAAGATTCGTCTCTCCCGCGGCGGCGCCAAGAAGCGCCCGTTCTATCGCATCGTCGTCGCCGACTCGCGCTATCCGCGCGATGGCCGCTTCATCGAGCGGCTCGGCACGTTCGATCCGCTGAAGGCCAAGGACGCCGCCGACCGCCTGGTGCTCGACGGCGAGAAGGCCAGGGCGTGGATCGCCAAGGGCGCCCAGCCGACCGACCGCGTCGCGCGCCTGCTGGAGGCCGTCGGCGTCGGCAAGCGCGAGGCGCGCAACAATCCGACCAAGGCGCAGCCGAAGAAGAAGGCGCAGGAACGCGCCGCGGCCGCGGCCGCGGCCGCCGAGAAGGCCGCCGCTGCTGGCGAAGCCGCTGCCGAGTAGCCCGCGATGGCCGCGCCGAAGGGCCGCATCCTGGTCGGCCGTTTCGGCGCGCCGCAGGGCGTGCGGGGCGAAATCCGCATCAAGAGCTTCACCGCCGATCCCATGTCGATCGCCGGTTACGGGCCGTTGACGGACGAAACTGGGACGCGCGCGTTCGAAATCGAGCGCGCGCGGCCGCTCAAGGACGACATGATCGTGGCGCGCGTGAAGGGCCTTGGCGACCGCGACGCCGCACGGGCGCTGACCGGCCTTGCGCTGTATGTCGCGCGCGAAGAACTGCCGCCGCCCGACGAGGACGAATTCTACATCGCCGACCTTCTCGGGCTGACCGCCGTGACGCCAGAGGGCGAAACGCTCGGAACCGTGAAGAACGTCCTCAATTTCGGCGCGGGCGACATTCTCGAGATTTCCGGCGCGAGCGAAACCTTGCTCGCGCCCTTCACCCGGGCGCACGCGCCCACGCTCGATTTCGCCGCAAGGCGCATCGTGGTCGTGCGGCCGGTCGAAACCGAATGACGTTCCGCGCGACCGTCCTCACCCTCTTCCCCGAGATGTTTCCGGGCCCGCTCGGCCTGTCGCTGTCGGGCGACGCGCGCGCGCGGGGCCTGTGGGCGCTGGAGACGAAGGACATCCGCGATCACGGCCTCGGCAAGCATCGCGCGGTGGACGACACGCCGGCCGGCGGCGGCGCCGGCATGGTGTTGCGCGCGGATGTGCTGGCCGCCGCCATCGACGCCGTTTCCCCGCACGGCGATCCCCGCCCGCGCCTGCTGATGAGCCCGCGCGGGCGCCCGCTCACGCAGGCGCGCGTGCGCGACCTCGCCGCCGGGCCGGGCGCGCTCATCGTCTGCAGCCGGTTCGAAGGCGTGGACGAACGCATCGTCGAGGCCCGCGATCTGGAGGAGGTCTCCATCGGCGACTATGTGCTCTCGGGCGGCGAGATCGCGGCGATGGCGCTTCTCGACGCCTGCGTGCGGCTCATTCCCGGCGTCATGGGCAAGCAGGCGTCCGGCGCCGAGGAAAGCTTCGAGAACGGCCTGCTCGAATATCCGCACTACACGCGGCCCCGCGACTGGGAGGGCCGGGGCATTCCGGACGTGCTGCTGTCCGGCGACCACGCCAGGATCGCCCGCTGGCGGCGCGAACAGGCGCAAACGCTCACGCGCGCCCGTCGGCCCGACCTTGCGCGCGACAAGGAGGCCTGAATCTCTCGACTCGCCCTCCGCAATCCTGTATAGGCGCGGCTCAACTCAGAACAGCGTTCCCGAAACGCTCGCCCGCAACAGGGCGAAACGGAGAAAGACCATGGACCTCATCGCCCAGCTCGAAGCCGAGCAGGCCGCCAAACTCGCTCGTGAAATTCCCGCCTTCCAGCCCGGCGACACCGTCGTCGTGAGCGTGAAGGTGAAGGAAGGCGACCGCACCCGCGTCCAGGCCTACGAAGGCGTCTGCATCGCGCGTCAGGGCGGCGGCCTCAACGAGAGCTTCACCGTCCGCAAGATTTCCTATGGCGAAGGCGTGGAGCGCGTGTTCCCGGTCTATTCGCCGATGATCGAACAGATCAAGGTGGTGCGGCGCGGCAAGGTGCGGCGCGCCAAGCTCTACTATCTGCGCGACCGTCGCGGCAAGTCGGCCCGCATCGCCGAGCGCACGGACCGCCAGGCCGGCGACAAGGCCGCCAAGACCGCCAAGTAATCGTCTCCATGCCGCGGGGCGCGCGCGGCGCTCCGTGGCGTTCGTTCCGGCGCGCGATCGCCCGCGCGTCCGACCGCGCCCGCCAGAGAGACTCCGATGGCCAAGGATTTGTGCCGCGTCGCGCGCGCGCTGATTTCCGTTTCCGACAAGACCGGGCTGATCGACTTGGCTCGCGCGCTCGCCGGCCACGGCGTCGAGATCGTCTCGACCGGCGGCACGCGCAAGGCGATCGCCGACGCCGGCGTCGCGGTGAAGGACATTTCCGACATCACCGGCTTTCCGGAAATGATGGACGGCCGCGTGAAGACGCTGCACCCGAAAGTGCACGGCGGCCTGCTCGCCATCCGCGAGAATCCCGAGCACGAGGCGGCGCTGCTCGCCCACTCGATTCCGCAGATCGATCTGCTTGTGGTCAATCTTTATCCGTTCGAGGCGACCGTCGCGCGCGGCGCGTCCTACGAGGATTGCGTCGAGAACATCGACATCGGCGGCCCGGCGATGATTCGCGCGGCCGCCAAGAACCACGACCATGTCGCCGTCGTGGTCGATCCGGCCGATTACGCGCTCGTGCTCGGCGAACTCGTCGCCAACGCCGGGCAGACGCAGCGGCGGACGCGCCGGCGCCTCGCCCACAAGGCCTACGCGCGCACCGCCGCCTATGATGCGGCGATCTCCAACTGGTTCGCGAGCGCGCTGCATGTCGATACGCCCGAATGGCGCGCCGTCGGCGGCCATCTGACCGAGCCGATGCGCTACGGCGAAAATCCGCACCAGAGCGCGGGTTTCTATGCGACCGGCGAGAAACGGTTCGGCGTCGCCACCGCGCGCCAGACGCAGGGCAAGCAGCTCTCCTACAACAACGTCAACGACACCGACGCGGCCTTCGAATGCGTGGCCGAATTCGATCCCGCGCGCACGGCCGCCGTGGCCATCATCAAACACGCCAATCCGTGCGGCGTGGCCGAGGGCGCGACGCTGACGGACGCCTATCTGAAGGCGCTGCGCTGCGATCCCGTGTCCGCCTTCGGCGGCATCGTCGCGCTCAACCGCACGCTCGACGCGCAGGCGGCGAGCGAGATCGTGAAAATCTTCACGGAGGTCATCATCGCGCCCGATGCGACCGGGGAAGCCATCGCGCTCGTCGCGGCGAAGAAGAACCTGCGCCTGCTGCTGACCGGCGGCCTGCCGGACCCGCGCGCGAGGGGTCTTTCGGTGCGCACCGTCGCCGGCGGCCTGCTCGTGCAGGCGCGCGACAATGCGGTCGTCGACGACATGGAGCTGAAGGTCGTCACCCGGCGCGCGCCGACGGCGGCCGAACTCGCCGACATGAAGTTCGCATTCCGCGTGGCCAAACACGTGAAGTCGAACGCCATCGTCTATGTGAAGGACGGCGCGACGGTGGGCGTGGGCGCGGGCCAGATGTCGCGCGTGGATTCCTCGCGCATCGCCGCCTGGAAGGCGGCCGAGGCGGCGAAAGCGGCCGGCCTGCCGCAAAGCCTCGCCATCGGCTCCGTCGTCGCCTCCGACGCTTTCTTTCCCTTCGCCGACGGACTGCTGGCCGCGGCCGAAGCCGGCGCCACCGCCGTCATCCAGCCCGGCGGCTCGATGCGCGATCAGGACGTGATCGACGCGGCGAACGAAGCGAATCTTGCGATGGTCTTCACCGGCCATCGTCATTTCCGGCACTGATCACGCCCCGGCGGCGGGCGCGATGCCGAAGCCGATCGGCTGGCGGTCGGCCCGCAAATGCGGCGGCGCGGACAGTTCCCGCCGCATCGCCGCGTAGAGATGGGCGCACAGCGCATCCGCGCTCGCCGCATGCTCCGTGCGCACGGGAAAATCTTCGCCGCTGTTTTCGTCGCGCACGGAAAAGGCCGCGTCCGCGCGGGTCGCGCTGAGAACGATCCAGAACGGATCCTTCGGCCAGTCGACGCCCGCCCCCGCCAGCAGCACGCGCAGCCCAAAGTAGAAGCGCGCGTCGTCGTAGGGCGTCCATTGGGGCGGATGTTCGTAGGGCGTGAGCGCAAGGCGCCCGGCCGGCGCGGGGCCGTCCCATCTCGCGGCGCAGGGGGCGACCAGAACATGCGATACGCCGTCGGGATCGACCGCACGGGCGGGACAGCCCAGATGCGCCCGCAGACTTTCCGCCAGAAAAGACGGCAGAACCTGCGCGTCGCGACAAAGTGCGGCGGTCGCCCCGCGCCAGCGGTCGACCAACGGCCTCAGATCATCGTAGCGCGACATGGCGGGCCTCGCGGAACCTCGGCCGAACATGCGCGCGCGCACGCCCTCTTGCAACGGGCGCGCGCGCCGGCACAATGGCGGCGACAACGGGAGACGAACATGGCCAAGGCCAAACCGAAAGCCGGCGCGCCCAAAGCGGTTGCGCCGAACAAGACCGCAAAGAGCGACATGGATGGCGTGATGGCGCTCGATCTGCCGGCGGCCGAACTGACGCCGCAGGTCGCGGCCTATTTCGCCAAATGCGAGGAGAAGATCGGCTTCGTGCCGAACGTGTTGCGCGCCTACACGCACGACATGGCGAAGTTCGATGCGTTCTCCCTCTTCTACAACGACCTCATGCTCGCGCCCTCGGGCCTGAGCAAGCTCGAACGCGAGATGATTTCGGTCGTCGTCTCCTCGGAAAACAAGTGTTTCTATTGCCTGACCGCGCACGGCGAGGCGGTGCGCCGGCTGTCGGGCGATCCCAAACTCGGCGAGATGCTGGTGATGAACTATCGCGCCGCCGACCTGCCCGACCGCCAGCGCGCCATGCTCGACTTCGCCGTGAAACTGACGAAGGAGCCGTGGGCGATCGAAGAGCGCGACCGCGCCGGACTGCGCAAGGCGGGTTTTTCGGACCGCGACATCTGGGACATCGGCGCGACCGCGAGCTTCTTCAACATGACGAACCGCATGGCCTCGGCCGTCGACATGCGCCCGAACGACGAGTATCACGCCGCCGCGCGCTGACCGCGCCGCAATGAAAAACCCGTATTATTCCGGGCCGCCGAGCGACCATTTCGACGGGCTGCGATTCGTTGCGCCCGGCGGTTCGCGCGACAAGAGCCGGCGCGAACTCCTGAAATGGCAATGGGGGTCGCGCAATCGGCCTCCCTGGCCGAAAACCTTTCCCTCGCCCTTCGCGGACCGGCCGCCGCCGCGCGTGGACGGCGCGCGCCTGCGCGTGACCTTCGTCGGCCATGCGAGCTTTCTGGTGCAGACGCACGGCGTCAATCTGCTGATCGACCCCGTGTGGTCGGACCGCGCGAGCCCCTTCCGCTTCGCCGGCCCCAAACGGGTGAACGCGCCGGGGGTCGCGCTCGACGACCTGCCCTCGCTCGACGCGATTCTGGTCAGCCACAACCATTACGACCACATGGACGCCGATACGCTCAAGCGCCTCGCGGTCGCCCGCCCCTGTCCGGTGCTGACGCCGCTGGGCAACGACACGATCCTGCAGGCGATCGATCCGCGCATCGCCGCGCAGGCCCACGACTGGGGCGCGCGCGTCGATGTCGGGGCGCTGCGCGTGCATTTCGAATCCGCGCTGCACTGGTCGGCGCGCGGTCTGAACGACCGGCGCATGGCGCTGTGGTGCGCCTTCGTGATTGAGACGCCGAGCGCGAAAATCTATCACATCGCCGACACCGCCTTCGGCGACGGCTCGGTCTTCGAGGCGCTGCGCGAGAAACACGGCGCCGTCGACCTCGCGCATCTGCCGATCGGCGCCTACGCGCCGCGCTGGTTCATGCGCGCCCAGCATGTCGATCCGGACGAATCGGTCGCCATTTTCCGCCTCGTCGGCGCGCGCCGGGCGATCGGCCACCACTGGGGCACGTTCCGCCTGACCGACGAGCCGATCATGGAGCCGGCGGAGAAGCTCGGCCGCGCGCTCGCACGCGAAAGCGTCGCGCCAGAGCGCTTTCGCGCCGCCCGCCCGGGCGAGGCCTTCGAGGCGGCGTGATTCGCCCGGTCCGCCCCGGCGCTTTTGACCGGCCATGCGGCTTCGAGCACGGTGGAAACGGGCGTCGCGCGAGCAGGAATGATATTCACCTCAGTACAAAAATGAGGACCAGATAATTATGCAGAACGATACGGAAATTGTCCGCAAACGCGGCCGGCCGCGCCAGTTCGACGAGGCGGCGGCGCTCGACAGGGTGCGTGACGTGTTCATCGAAAAGGGCTTCGCGGAGGCGTCGCTCGACGACCTGTCGGCGGCGACCGGCCTGAACCGCCCGAGCATCTACGGCGCGTTCGGCGACAAGGAGCGGCTGTACCTGACCGCCTTGGCGCGTGAAGGCGCCCGGGCCCTCGCCGCCTTGCGCGCCGCGCTCGCCGCGCCCGGCCCCATCGAGGAGCGGCTGTCGGAGAGTTTCGCGCGCGCCATCGCTGACTATTGCGCGCCGCCCAACCACCCCGGCTGCATGATCGTGGGCACGGCCGCGGCCGCCGCCCTGACCCATCCCGCGATCGCCGAGGCCGCGCGCCGGCTCCGGCGCGAGACGGAGGATGCGCTGGAAACGGCCTTTGCCCGCTGCGTGGCCAACCGCGAACTGCCCGCCGACCCCGCGCCCGCGGTGCGCGCGCGGCTTGCGGTCGCGATGCTCGATACGCTGGCGGTGCGGGCGCGGTTGGGCGATGCGCCGGGCGAACTCGGCGATCTGGCGCAGGATTCGCTGGCGCTCATCTGCCGGATTTGAGCCCCGCCGACCGCAGCGCCGCGTCGACATCGGCCGGCGTGGCCGCGAAGGCGTCGAACCCCGCGCCCGCCACTTCCGCCGGCGCGCCGTAGCCCCAGCGCGCGCACACCGACCGCAACCCGTTGGCCCGCGCCGCGCGCGCGTCGAACACGCGATCGCCGACCATGATCGCGCCCGCAGCCTCCGCGCCCTCGCGCGCCAGAATATGCGCGAGGAGATCGTCCTTGTTGGACAGGCCGCCGTCCGCCTGCGCCCCGTAGACGCGCCGGAAGAACCGCGCGATACCGAAATGGTCGACGATCCGCTGCGCGAACGCCTCGACCTTGGATGTCGCGACATACAGGCTCACGCCGTCCTGTCGCAGGCGCGCGAGCATGTCCGGCACGCCTTCGTAGAGAACGTTCTCGAACAGGCCGATCGTTCCGTAGCGCTCGCGATAGAAGCGCACCGCCGCCTGCGCCCGCGCGGGGCCGACGAGCGTCGCCATCGAATCCTGCATCGGCGGCCCGATGGCCCAGGTGAGGGCCTCGACCGGCGGCGGCTCGACGCCGAGCCGCTCGAGCGCATGGCGCATCGACAGGCAGATGCCGGTCTTGGGATCGCTCAGCGTGCCGTCGAGGTCGAACAGAACCGCGCGCGGCGTCACTTGATGAAGACGTAGATGTCGAGCGCGAGCGCCGTATCGTCGGCGCCCTTCGGTTCGTTGAGATATTCCTCGACGAACACGTTGCGCGCCTCCAGCCCCTTCTCGTCGAGATAGGCGGTGATCGCTTCGTAGGTCGAATCGATGTCGTCGTAGGCGCCGCGATGTTGGAATTTCAGCGCCTTGCCGCCGGGATTGGTTCCAATTTTCGCATCCGGCGGCAGGTCGACCGCGCCCGTCGGCGCGGCCTCGATGGGAATCATCGCCTCGAACTTGAACCCGTTGTCGTCCGTCTCGACGAAAGCGGCGAGCGGCCGACCGACTTCCTTCAGCCCCGCCTTGAGCGCGGCGGCGCGGGCGCGCGCGATCGCCTCGGCGATCTTCTTGAAACCGTCGTCCCAGTTGGAGGCGCCGCGAACGATCAGCGCCGGTCGCGCCGGCACCTCGATCGGCTGGGAGCCGGACGCCTCGCCGGACGGGGCCTCGGCCGGCCTGGCGGCGCCGGGCGCGGGCGCCGCCGAAGGCGCGGGCATGGCGGGCGTCGACGGCTGGGCGACGGTCGGAGCGCCCGGCGTCGTCGAAGGGGCGGCTGTCGAGGGCGTCGCGGGCGTCGGCGCGGCCGATTGCGCGTATGCCGGGCCCGCGCCCAGCGCCAGACCCGCCGCCAGCAGAACCAGCCACCTCACCGGCGTGTCCGTCATCCGATTCGCTCCGTCTTCGCGCGTGGTTTATAGATTCGACGCCATCCGCGGCGGGCGCGACGCCTGCCGACACTATAGCGTGTCCGACTGAATATGAACGCCGACCCCAACGCGCAAACAATCCATCCGCTCGCCGGCGCGCGCGCGCTGAAGATGAACGGCGCCGGCAACGAGATTGTGGTGCTGGATTTGCGCGGAAAAAAGGCGCGGCCGACTGCGGCGGATGCGCGCGCCATCGGCGCCGCGCCAGGATTGTTTTTCGATCAGTTGATGGTGCTGAGCGATTCCGCCCGTCCTGGCGTCGCGGCGCGGATGAAGATTTTCAACATCGACGGTTCGCTGTCGGCGGCCTGCGGCAATGGGACGCGCTGCGTCGGCTGGGCGCTGATGCGGAACGCCGCCGCGCGCACGCTGCAACTGGAGTCGGACGCCGGGCTGCTCACGGTCGCGCGGGAAAGCGAATGGCGCTTTACGGTGGACATGGGCGCGCCGCGGCTGGAATGGGCCGCCATTCCGCTGGCGGGCGCGGGCGACGACACGACGCAGGTCGCGCTCGCGCCGCCCGTGGCGGGCGCCCCGGCGCGCTTCTGCGCCGTCAACATGGGCAACCCCCATGCGGTCTTTTTCGTGGACGACGCGCGCGCGATCGATCTTGCGACGGTTGGCCCGCTGGTCGAAGGCCATCCGATGTTTCCCGAACGCGTGAACGTCTCGTTCGCCGAAATGCGTGCGCGCGACGACATACGCCTGCGCGTGTGGGAGCGCGGGGCCGGAGCGACCCGGGCCTGCGGCACCGCCGCCTGCGCGACGCTGGTCGCCGCCGTGCGCACCGGCCGCGGCGAACGGCGCGCGCGGGTGTCGCTGCCCGGCGGCGATCTCGACATCCTCTGGCGCGAGGCCGACGGCCGCGTGCTGATGACCGGGCCGGTCGAGTTCGAGGCGGAAACCGCGCTCGATCCCGCCATTTTCGCACGAGCGCCCGCGTGAACGCGCCGGCGCGCAAAATCGAGGTCGTGTCGTTCGGCTGTCGCCTGAACCTCGTCGAATCGGAAGCGATGCGCGTGGCGGCGGAGCGCGCGGGAACGGGCGACGCCATTCTCGTCAACACCTGCGCGGTGACCGCCGATTCGGTGCGCCAGGCGCGCCAGACGATCCGTCGCCTGAGACGCGAAAACCCGCACGCGCGCATCGTCGTCTCCGGCTGCGCGGTCGAAACGGAACGCGCGCGTTTCGCGGCGATGACGGAGATCGACGCGCTTCTCGGCAATGCGCAGAAGACCGATCCCGCCGCCTGGCGCGCGCTCGACGCCGGCGCGCTCGCATTCGAACCGGTCGCCGGCGCGCGCCGCGCCCAGGCGCTGGAGGCGCGCGCGGTCGAAGGCCATACGCGCGCCTTTCTCGCCGTCCAGAACGGCTGCGATCATCGCTGCACATTCTGCATCATCCCGTACGGTCGCGGCCCGTCGCGCTCGTTGCCGGCCGGCGCGGTGGTCGACGCCGCGCGCAGGCTGGTCGACGCGGGCCACAAGGACGTCGTGCTGACGGGCGTCGATCTGACCTCGTGGGGCGCCGATCTGCCGGGCCGTCCGACGCTCGGGCGACTGGTGCGCCAGATATTGCGCCATGCGCCGCGATTGCAGCGGCTGCGCCTCTCCTCGCTCGATTGCATCGAAGCGGATGACGAACTCATGCGCGCGCTGGCGGAGGAGGAGCGGCTCGCGCCGCATCTGCACCTGTCGCTGCAGGCCGGCGACGATCTGGTGCTCAAGCGCATGAAGCGCCGCCACCTGCGCGCGGATGCGGTCCGATTCTGCGCCGAGGCGCGCCGGCTGCGGCCCGACATTGTGTTCGGCGCCGATCTCATCGCCGGCTTTCCGACCGAGACGGACGCGATGTTCGAGAATACGCTGCGCCTGGTGGAGGACTGCGGCGTGACGCATATTCACGCCTTTCCGTTTTCGCCCCGGCCCGGCACGCCGGCCGCGCGCATGCCGCAGGTTGAGCGCGCTGTCGTGAAGGCGCGCGCGCTGCGCCTGCGCGAACAGGGGGAGCGCCGGCTGGCCGCCCATCTTTCCGCGCAGGTCGGCAGAACGATCGACGTGCTCGCCGAACGCGGCGGATGCGGACGCGCGCACGACTTCACGCTGGTTGCGACGCCGGGGGTCGAGCCCGGCGCCCTGTTCAGGGCGACCGTCGCCGGCCACGACGGGGCGAAACTGATTCTGGGGAATTCCGCCGCGCAGTAAGGCGCGGCGGCGGTCGATCTGGAATGGAGGACGCCATGACGCGCGTCGTTCTTCGCACGCTGGGTCCGCTCATCGGCGCGGCCGCGGCGGTCGCCGCGTTCGGCGCGCTCGGCGGATTGTGGGGAATGATCGCGGGCGCAGGCGTGTTTCTCGCCTTCTCGACCCTGTCGGAATTCTACTGGCGCCGCGGCGCGACGCGCGAGGACATCCGGCGCGATCTCGAGGATCGCGTCCGAAATCCGCCGTCGTGACTAGATGCCGAGCGCGGCCTTCAGTTCGCGCAACTGGTCGAGCTTCTCGCTCGCGAGGCGCCTGGCCTCTTCGAGCGTGGCGTCGGCGACGTCTTCTTCCGCGTTCTTGATTTCCTGCGCGAGCTTTGCGGAATCGAGTTCGTCGAGCGGGATCGCCTGCTCGGCAAGAATGGTCAAACCGCTGACCGCGATATCGGCGAAACCGCCGCGCACGAACAGCCGTTGCGCCTTCGCGCCGCTTTCCGACACTTCCACCACGCCGGGCTTCAGCGTCGTCATGGTCGGCGCGTGATCCTTCAGCACCGTGAACTGCCCTTCGACGCCCGGCACGACGACCGCCTCGACTTCCCCGGAGTAGAGAAGCCGTTCGGGCGAGACGAGTTCGAAATGAAAGGCCGCCATCGTCCGCTCCTGAAATCCGTGCGTTCAACAAGCCGCGGGCGTGTTGCCCGCAGCGCCGTCAGGCGTCAGGCCGCTTCAGCCGCCAGCTTCTGCGCCTTCTCGACCGCTTCCTCGATCGTGCCGACCATGTAGAAGGCCGCCTCCGGCAGGTGATCGTACTTGCCTTCGACCAGGCCCTTGAAGCCCTTGATCGTGTCGGCGAGCGACACGAGCTTGCCGGGCGAACCGGTGAAGACCTCGGCCACGTGGAACGGCTGCGACAGGAAGCGCTCGATCTTGCGCGCGCGCGTCACCACCAGCTTGTCCTCTTCCGACAGTTCGTCCATGCCGAGAATGGCGATGATGTCCTGCAGCGACTTGTAGCGCTGGAGCGTCGACTGCACGCGGCGCGCGACGTCGTAGTGCTCCTCGCCGACGATCATCGGGGAGAGCATGCGCGAGGTGGAGTCGAGCGGATCGACCGCCGGATAGATGCCCTTTTCGGCGATCGAGCGCGACAGCACGGTCGTGGCGTCGAGATGGGCGAAGGACGTCGCCGGCGCCGGGTCGGTCAGGTCGTCGGCGGGCACGTAAATGGCCTGCACCGAAGTGATCGAACCCTTGTTCGTGGTCGTGATGCGCTCCTGCAGCGCGCCCATGTCGGTGGCGAGCGTCGGCTGATAGCCGACCGCCGAGGGAATGCGGCCGAGCAGCGCCGACACTTCCGAACCCGCCTGCGTGAAGCGGAAGATATTGTCGACGAAGAACAGCACGTCCTGACCCTTGTCGCGGAAGTGCTCGGCGACGGTGAGGCCCGTGAGCGCGACGCGGGCGCGCGCGCCCGGCGGTTCGTTCATCTGACCATAGACAAGCGCGCATTTCGAGCCGGCGGTCGAACCTTCCTTCGGGTCCTTGTTGACGCCGCCCTCGATCATCTCGTGATAGAGGTCGTTGCCCTCGCGGGTGCGCTCGCCGACGCCGGCGAACACCGAATAGCCGCCGTGCGCCTTCGCGACGTTGTTGATCAACTCCATGATGAGCACGGTCTTGCCGACGCCCGCGCCGCCGAACAGGCCGATCTTGCCGCCCTTGGCGTAAGGCGCGAGCAGGTCGACGACCTTGATGCCGGTTTCGAGAATCTGCGCTTCCGTCGACTGCTCGGCGTAGCTCGGCGCCGGCTGGTGGATGGCGCGCAGCGCCTCGTGCGGCACCGGGCCGGCTTCGTCGACCGGCTCGCCGATGACGTTGATGATGCGGCCGAGCGTGCCGTCGCCGACGGGCACCGCAATCGGCGCGCCGGTGTCGGTGACTTCCTGACCGCGCGTCAGACCCTCGGACGTGTCCATCGCGATGCATCGCACCGAGGATTCGCCCAGATGCTGCGCCACTTCGAGCACCAGGCGATTGCCCTGGTTCGTCGTCTCGAGCGCGTTGAGAATTTCAGGCAGATGGTCGTCGAACTTCACGTCGACGACGGCGCCGATGACCTGGGTGATGCGCCCCGTGGCTTTGTTGGCCATGATCAAGTCCTCTTTTGATGTCGGGTCAGAGCGCTTCGGCGCCCGAGATGATTTCGATCAGTTCCTTGGTGATCATCGCCTGCCGCGACCGGTTGTAGAGGGTCGTCTGCTTGCGGATCATGTCGCCGGCGTTGCGCGTCGCGTTGTCCATCGCGCTCATCTGGGAGCCGTAGAACGACGCCTGGTTTTCGAGCAGCGCCTTGAACACCTGCACCGAGATGTTGCGCGGCAGCAGCGTCGCCAGAATTTCCTCCTGGCTCGGCTCGGCCTCGTAGGCCGCCTGGACGCCGGGCGCCGCGTTGTCGTTGACCGGAATCTGCGCCGGGATGAGCTGCTGGGCGGTCGGGATCTGCGCGATCACCGAGCGGAAGCGGGAATAGAACAACGTGCAGACATCGAACTGGCCGGCCTCGAACATTCCGATGATCTTCTTGCCGATCGCGTCCGCGTTCTCGAACCCGAGCGTGCGCACGCTGCGCAGGTCGACGGCGCCCTCGACCATCAGGTGGTCGTACTGCCGGCGCAGCTGCTCGTAGCCCTTGCGGCCGACGCAGAGGATTTTCACCTTCTTCTGCGCGTTCAGCAGTTGCTGGATGTGTTCGCGCGCGAGGCGAACGATCGAGGTGTTGAACGCGCCGGCAAGGCCGCGCTCGCCGGTGCAGACCAACAGCAGATGCGTTTCGTCCCGGCCGTTGCCGACCAGCAGTTCCGGACCCGATCCCGGCGCGACGCCGCCCGCGACATTCGCCAGCACCGTCTCCATGCGCTGCGCGTAGGGGCGCGCGGCTTCGGCCGCAGCCTGCGCGCGGCGCAGCTTCGCGGCCGCCACCATCTGCATGGCCTTGGTGATTTTTTGCGTCGCTTTCACAGAAGCGATGCGATTGCGAAGGTCCTTCAACGAGGGCATGCGCTTACCCGATCATTCTGGTCCGCCGGTCCGTCATCGCGCGCGAGGCTGCGCGACGGTCGCTGCAACGTCCGTGTTAGGCGAACGACTTGGTGAAACCTTCCACCACGTCCTTCAGCTTGGCCTCGTCGCCCGACGACAGGTCGCGGGAGTCGCGGATCGAGGCGAGAAGTTCGGCGTGCTTGGTGCGCATCAGCGCCAGCAGCCCGTCCTCGTAGGCGCGCACGCGGTTGACCGGCAGCGCATCGAGATAGCCGTTGACGCCGGCGTAGATCACCGCCACCTGCTCTTCCATCTTCAGCGGCGCGAACTGCGGCTGCTTGAGCAGCTCGGTCAGGCGCGCGCCGCGGTTGAGCAGGCGCTGCGTCACCGCGTCGAGGTCCGAGCCGAACTGCGCGAAGGCGGCCATTTCGCGATACTGCGCCAGTTCGCCCTTGATCTTGCCGGCGACCTTCTTCGTCGCCTTGGTCTGCGCGGACGAGCCCACGCGCGATACCGACAGACCGACGTTCACCGCCGGGCGGATGCCCTGATAGAACAGATCGGTCTCGAGGAAGATCTGGCCGTCGGTGATCGAGATCACGTTCGTCGGAATATAGGCCGACACGTCGTTGGCCTGCGTCTCGATGACCGGCAGCGCCGTCAGCGAACCCGCGCCGTTGTCGTCGTTCAGCTTGGCCGCGCGCTCCAGCAGGCGGGAGTGGAGATAGAACACGTCGCCCGGATAGGCTTCGCGGCCCGGCGGACGGCGCAGCAGCAGCGACATCTGGCGATAGGCGACGGCCTGCTTGGACAGGTCGTCGTAGATGATGACGGCGTGCATGCCGTTGTCGCGGAAGTACTCGCCCATGGCGCAGCCGGCGAAGGGCGCGATGAACTGCATCGGCGCGGCGTCGGAGGCGGTGGCGGCGACGACGATCGAGTACTCGAGAGCACCCTGCTCCTCGAGGACCTTCACGAACTGGGCGACGGTGGAGCGCTTCTGGCCGACGGCGACGTAGACGCAGTAGAGCTTCTGGCTCTCGTCGCCGGTCGCGTTGATCGGCTTCTGGTTCAGGATGGTGTCGAGCGCGATCGCGGTCTTGCCGGTCTGGCGGTCGCCGATGATCAGCTCGCGCTGGCCGCGACCGATCGGGATCAGCGCGTCGACGGCCTTCAGGCCGGTCGCCATCGGCTCGTGCACCGATTTGCGCGGAATGATGCCGGGCGCCTTCACGTCCACGCGGGCGCGCTTGGCGGCCTTGATCGGGCCCTTGCCGTCGATCGGGTTGCCGAGCGCGTCGACGACGCGGCCGAGCAGGCCCTTGCCGACCGGCACGTCGACGATGGCGCCGGTGCGCTTGACCGTCTGGCCTTCCTTGATGTCGCGGTCGGCGCCGAAGATGACGACGCCGACATTGTCGCTTTCGAGGTTGAGCGCCATGCCGCGCACGCCGTTCTCGAACTCGACCATCTCGCCCGCCTGGACGTTGTCGAGACCGTAGACGCGGGCGATGCCGTCGCCGACGGAGAGAACCTGACCGACTTCGGTCACCTGGGCTTCGTTTCCGAAATTCGCGATCTCGTTCTTCAGGATCGCGGAAATCTCAGCGGCGCGGATATCCATCAGCCGACCTCTTTCATGCGTGTGCGAATGGCGTTGAGTTTGGTTTTGAGCGACGAATCGATCATCCGCGACCCGAGCTTGACGACGACGCCGCCGATGATCGAGGGATCGACCTTGATGTCCACTTCGACGGTCTTGCCGCCGGAGGCCGCGGCCAGCTCGCGGCGCAGCGCCTGCGTCTGCGTCTCGCTCAGCGGTTCGGCGACGATCGCCTGCGCGCGCGCGACGCCGTTGGCGGCGTCTTCGAGCTTGCGGTAGTCCGCGATCATGTCGGACACGGCGAACAGCCGGCGCTTGGAGGCGACGAGCTTCAGGAATTTGGCGGCCACGCCGCCGATCCCGGCCTTGTCCAGCACGGCGCCGAGCGCGCGCGTCTGGTCTTCGGCGGAGAAGGCGGGACTCTTGACGAGCCGCTGGAGATCGGCGCTTTCGTCGATCAGCGCCTGGAATTTCGCGAGCGCCGCGCCGGTCTCGCGGGTGGCCCCCGATTCGGCTGCGAGCGCATGGAGCGCGGAGGCGTAGCGCCCCGCCATGCCGGATACGATCGTTTCCTCTTTCGCCACGCGCGTGAGCCCTCGGGCTGGGGGTGGGGCCGGCGTCCGCGATCGAATGGCGCTGCGCGCCGTCAAACCTTGGAAAACCGGGCTGTTTGCTGAAACGGAACGAGCGCGTGCGACGCCCGCCCCGAAAGGCGCGGGTCACGTAACATATGGCTTTTTTGCGCGCAACCCTGCGCGGCGCGCCGAAAGCGTCATCGATCCGGGAAAAAGACGGCGCGCGCGTCGACTCGGCCCTACATGAAGCTCATCGGCTCGACATCCACCTGCACCCGCACCGAGCCGCGCGGCCTGGGCGCGGTCGCGAGCAGCGCGCGCAGGAAGGCCTGAAGATTTTCCTCGCGCGGGGCGCGCACCAGCAGCCGGAACCGATGGCGCCCGCGCACCACCGCGATCGGCGCCTCGGCCGGTCCCAGCACGGCGATCTGCGCATCGCCCGGCAGGTCGCCGGCGCGCGCGACCGGAAACGAATCCGCCAGCGCGTCTGCCGCCCGCGCGATCAGCCGCGCATGCGTCTCGGCGTCGATCCGGCTCGTCGCCGACACGATCAGCGCGGCGAGCCGCGCGAACGGCGGCATGCGGCCGAGGCGGCGCGCCGCGATCTCCTCCGCGTAGAACCGCTCCGTGTCGCCCGCCAGGATCGCCGCGATCACCGGGTGTTCCGGCTGATATGTCTGCACCAGCCCGCGCCCCGGCCTGTCGCCGCGCCCGGCCCGACCCGTCACCTGTTGCAACAGCTGGAACGTGCGTTCGGCGGCGCGCGGATCGCCGGACGAAAGGCCGACATCGGCGTCGATCACGCCCACCAGCGTCAGATGCGGAAAATTGTGGCCTTTCGCGACGAGCTGCGTGCCGATCACGATGTCGACGGCGCCTTCGGCGATGTCGTGCAATTCGCGCCGCAAACGCTCCACCCCGCCCGGAAAATCTGATGAGAGCGCCAGCGCGCGCGCCTGCGGAAACAACTGTTTGGCCTCGTCCGCCAGCCGCTCAACGCCCGGCCCGCAGGGGGTGAGCGAATCCTGCGTCGCGCATTCCGGGCAGACGTCCGGGCGGCGCTCCACATGGCCGCACTGGTGGCATACGAGCGCGCGGCGGAACCGGTGTTCGACCAGCCAGCTCGTGCAGTGCGGGCACTGGAAGCGATGCCCGCAGGCGCGGCACAGCGTGAGCGGCGCGTAGCCGCGACGATTGAGGAACAACAGCGCTTGTTCGCCGCGCGCCAGCGTTTCGGCGACCGCCCGTTCGAGCGGCAGCGAGATCCAGCGCCCGCGCGGCGCGGGCGTGCGCCGAAGGTCGATCGGCGCCAGATCGGGCGCCGAACGCCCGGCCGCGCGCTGTGGCAGGCGCAGCCATCGATAGCGGCCGGTCTCAGCGTTCACGCGCGTTTCGATGGAGGGCGTGGCGGACGCGAGCGCGACGGTCGCCTCCTCGATGCGCGCGCGCAACACCGCCATGTCGCGCGCGTGATACGAACCGCCTTCTTCCTGCTTGTAGGCGCTCTCGTGCTCCTCGTCGACGACGATCAGTTTGAGCGCCTGAAACGGCAGGAACAGCGCGGAACGCGCGCCCACGACGACGCGCGTTCGCCCGTGCGCGACGGCCTCCCACGTGAGCGCGCGTTTGCGCTGGGCGACGCCCGAATGCCATTCGGCCGGCCGCGCGCCGAAGCGCGCCTCGAACCGGTCGAGGAACTGCGCGGTGAGCGCGATCTCCGGCATCAGCACCAGCGCCTGCCCGTCCGCGCGCAGCGCCGCCGCGATCGCCTCGAAATAGACCTCCGTCTTGCCCGATCCGGTCACGCCGTCGATCAGGCTCGCCGAATAGCCGCCGGCGGCGATCGCTTCCACCAGCGCGGCGGCCGCCTGCGCCTGCGCGGGTTCGAGCGCGGGCGAATGGAAATCGGGGTCGGGCGCGGCGGCGCGCGCGGCCGGCAGCGCGACGATTTCGAGCGCGCCCGCGTCGACCAGAGAATCGATCACGCCCGCCGAGCAGCCGGCCGCCTGCGCGAGCGCGGCCCTGGGCAGCGCGAACCCCTCCGCAAGCGCCGCCAGCACCCGCGCGCGCGCCGGCGTTGCGCGTGCCGGGGCCGCCCCCGTCGCGCGATAGGCCAGGCGCGGCGCGGGCGGTTCGGGCGCGTCGGCCGCCCGCATCGCCATGCGCAGAACCATGCCGCGCGGCATGAGCGTCCACCGCGCGAGCCTGTCGAGGAACCGCATGAGGGGCGCACGCAGCGGCGCGATGTCGCGGCGCGCCAGAACCGGTTTGAGATTGGAGGCCGACGCGCTGCGGCGCATCGCCCAAACGACGCCGGTCGTCTCGCGCGACCCCAGCGCCACGTCCACGAAGTCGCCTGGCCCGAGCGCCAGGTGAGCCGGCGCGCGATACGAATAGGCCGTGTCGACGGCGACCGGAACCAGCACGTCGGCGACCAGATCGCCGGCGCCCGTCGATTCGCCGGATGGCTGCGCGCGCGTCATGCGCGAGATGTACTTGGGTCGGCGCGGGAAGGAAAATCGGCGCCTCGAACGCGAAAAGCCTCCGCCCGGAGGCGGAGGCTTCTCGACACACATCGCCGGGCGGAGAGCGGCCGCGGCGGCGATGCCGAAGACGAATTCTCAGCAGGCGACCCGCACCCGGCGCGTGCCGACATAGCGGCCCCAGTCGTCGTACATGCGCTGACGCACAAGGCAGGTTCCGTAGACCGGACGCGGCTGCGCGGCGGAGGCCGCGATCGCGCCGAGCGCCAGACCGCCGACCACCCCGGCCGCGATCGCGCCGCCGGCGTTGTAGCCGCCGCCCCAGCATCCCCAGGCGTTGCAGCCCCACGCCGCAGCCGGCGTGGCGGAGGCGGCGAGCGTCGCCCCGAGCGTGACGGTGGCGAGCGAGGCGGTGAGGATCTTGCGGAAGCGGGTCATTGGGTCTCTCTCCTGTTGTCGCGGCGGCGGTCCGTTGCGCGATGGAGAAACCCTAGCCGGCGCCCGTCCGGGACGATGTGCGGGCCGGCACACGACCGACGGGCGGAGATTTCAGGGTTCGAGTTCGCTGTCCCAGTAGAGATAGTCCATCCAGCTGTGATGCAGATAGTTGGGGGGAAACAGCCGGCCGTTGCGATGCAGATCGCCGATGGCGGGCTGGAACGGCGTCTTGGCGGGCCACATCTTCGCCTCCGCCGGCAGCCGGTCGCCCTTCCGCAGATTGCAGGCCGAACAGGCCGCCACCACGTTGTCCCAGGTGGTCAGCCCGCCTTTCGAGCGCGGAGTGACATGGTCGAACGTCAGCTCCTCGCGCGCGCCGCAATACTGGCAGGTGAAGCGGTCGCGCAGGAACACGTTGAACCGCGTGAAAGCCGGCTGACGGGCGGGCTGCACATAGCTCTTGAGCGAGACGACGGAGGGCAGCTGCATCTCGAAACTGGGCGAGCGCACGACGCGGTCGTAATGCGAGACGATGTTCACGCGGTCGAGAAAAACCGCCTTGATGGCGTCCTGCCAGCTCCACAGCGACAGCGGGTAGTAGGACAGCGGCCGAAAATCGGCGTTGAGAACCAGCGCCGGACAACTGTCGGGCGAAGCGATCGAGACAAAATGGACCGTCAAACCGGAAGGCCCCCGCTCGCTGGCGCGCGGACGCCGAATGTATCGGAAGCCCGCCTCGACGGGACGCGCGACCCGCCGGCCGCGAATCCCCCGACGCACAGTCTACAGGCGGTTTGACGATATTGTGAAGGCGGCGGCCCGTCGCCGCCAGATGCGCCGGACGCGGCGGGTCAGCGCGTGGGCGTCGGCACGCCGCTGCGGTAGTCGTAGAATCCGCGCTGCGTCTTGCGGCCGAGCCAGCCGGCCTCGACATATTTCACCAGCAGCGGGCAGGGCCGGTACTTGGTGTCGGCCAGCCCCTCGTGCAGCACCTGCATCACCGAAAGACAGGTGTCCAACCCGATGAAATCGGCGAGCTGGAGCGGGCCCATCGGATGGTTGGCGCCGAGTTTCATCGCCGTGTCGATCGCCTCGACCGATCCCACGCCCTCATAGAGCGTGTAGATCGCCTCGTTGATCATCGGCAGCAGGATGCGGTTGACGATGAAGGCCGGGAAATCCTCCGCCACCGTCACCGTCTTGCCCAGGCGGGCGATGAAGTCGCGCGCGGCGTCGAACGTGGCGTCGTCGGTGACGATGCCGCGGATCAGCTCCACGAGCTTCATGCGCGGCACGGGATTCATGAAGTGGATGCCGATGAATTTTTCCGGCCGGTCGGTCGACGCGCCGAGCCGCGTGATCGAGATCGAGGACGTATTGGTGGCGATCAACCCGTCCTTTTTCATCACCGGACAAAGCTGTTCGAAAATCTTGCGCTTGGTCGCCTCGTTCTCAGACGCGCATTCGATGACGAGATCGCAGTCGGAAAACGCCTGGTATCTTGTGTCGGTCGTCAGCCGCGCCATCTGTTCGGCGCGCGCGGGGGCGGCGAGCGCGCCGCGCTCCACCTGGCGGGCGAGCGCCGAATCGATGTCCTCGACGGCGGCTTTCAGCGCGTCTTCGGAAATGTCGCTCAAGACGACCCCGAACCCCGAAGCCGCGCACACTTGCGCGATGCCTTTGCCCATCTGGCCCGCGCCGATGACGCCGACCTTGCCAATGTCAAAGCTCATGTGTCCGTCCGAAAAACAACCCGGCGCCGATCATAGGGAAACGGCGCCCAAACGCCAGCGCGCAATCGCCGCGGCGGGCGCCGCGCAAACAAAAACCCGGGCTTGGCGAGCCCGGGTTCGAGAACGTCAGCCGCGAACCTTCGCCAGCTCCTGATCGAGTTCCGGCAGCGCCGAGAACAGATCGGCGACCAGCCCGTAGTCGGCCACCTGGAAGATCGGCGCCTCCTCGTCCTTGTTGATCGCGACGATCACCTTGGAGTCCTTCATGCCGGCCAGATGCTGGATGGCGCCGGAGATGCCGACGGCGATGTAGAGGTCGGGCGCGACCACCTTGCCGGTCTGGCCGACCTGCCAGTCGTTCGGCGCGTAGCCCGCGTCCACCGCCGCGCGCGAGGCGCCCATCGCCGCACCGAGCTTGTCGGCCACCGGTTCGATGTATTTGGAGAAATTCTCCGCGTTCTGCATCGCCCGGCCGCCGGAGATGATGATCTTGGCGGAGGTGAGCTCGGGCCGGTCGGACTTGGCGAGCGCCTCGGACTTGAAGCTCGACAGGCCCGGATTGGCGCCGGCCGCGACCTTCTCGACCGCAGCCGAACCCCCTTCGGCCGCCGCCTTGAACGAGGCGGTGCGCACGGTGATCACCTTCTTGGCGTCCGCCGATTTCACGGTCTGGATCGCGTTGCCGGCGTAGATCGGCCGCTCGAACGTATCGGGCGCGACGACGGCGGTGATTTCCGACACCTGCATCACGTCCAGCAGCGCGGCGACGCGCGGCATGATGTTCTTGGCCGACGCCGTCGCCGGAGCGACGACCGCGTCGTAGCCGGCCGCCAGCTGCACGACGAGCGCGGCGGTCGGCTCGGCGAGCTGGTGGCCGTAAAGCGCGTCGTCGGCCAGCAGCACCTTCTCGACGCCGGCGAGCTTGGCCGCGGCGGCGGCCGCGTCCGCGCCCTGCGGATCGGCGACCAGAATGTGGACCGGCCCGCCGAGGGCGGAGGCCGCCGTCAGCGCCTTGGCGGTCGCATCGTTGAGCTTGCCGCCGTGAACTTCGGCGAGAAGAAGCGTCGCCATCAGATCACTCCCACTTCGTTCTTGAGTTTCGACACGAGTTCGGCGACCGAGCCGACCTTGACGCCCGCCTTGCGGGCCGCGGGTTCGGCGGTCTTGAGCACCGTCAGGCGCGGCGCGACGTCCACGCCGTAGTCGGCCGGGGTCTTTTCCGCGATCGGCTTCTTTTTCGCCTTCATGATATTGGGCAGCGAGGCGTAGCGCGGCTCGTTCAGGCGCAGGTCGGTCGTGACGACCGCCGGACCCTTGAGCGACACGGTCTGGAGACCGCCGTCGACTTCGCGCGTCACATCCACGCCCTCGCCGGTCATCTCCACCTTCGAAGCGAAGGCGCCCTGCGGCCAGCCGAGCAGCGCGGCCAGCATCTGGCCGGTCTGGTTGCAATCGTCGTCGATCGCCTGCTTGCCGAGAATGATCAGACCCGGCTGCTCCTCGGCCGCGACGGCCTTGAGGATCTTGGCGACCGCGAGCGGCTCGACCACGCCGTCGGCCTTGACGAGGATGCCGCGGTCCGCGCCCATGGCCAGGCCCGTGCGCAGCGTTTCCGACGCCTGGGCGGGACCGACCGAAACCACGATGACCTCGGTCGCCTTGCCCGCTTCCTTCAGGCGCAGCGCTTCCTCGACCGCGATTTCGTCGAACGGGTTCATCGACATTTTCACGTTGGCGAGATCGACGCCCGAACCGTCCGATTTCACCCTGATTTTCACGTTGTAGTCGACGACCCGTTTCACGGGCACGAGAACCTTCATCGCGAACTCCCTTGGCGTCCTCAAGCACGATCCCGAGCGCAGCATTCCGATCGGCTCGTGCGGGTAACGAAAACTGATGAACCGGCCGACCCGACATGCGCCGGCCCGGCCGCCTCAAATGGCTTGGGGTTGGTACTTTGCGCCTTTGACCGAGTCAACGCGCCAAATGCCGGCGCGCGTCGCATTCGACGGTCGTTCGGCGCCGGTCAGCGCGTCGCGCCCGGCGCCCACAACACGTCGCCCGCGCCCTTGTCGTTGGCGTGCCGCGCGGCGACGAACAGCAGGTCCGACAAGCGGTTGACGTATTTCATCGCCGGCGCGCCGACGCTCTCGCCCTCGACCATCGCCAGCGCTGTCATCGCGCGTTCGGCGCGCCGGCAGACGGTGCGCGACAGGTGCAGCGCGGCGGCGGCTGGCGTTCCGCCAGGCAAAACAAAAGACGTCAATGGCGAAAGATCCGCGTTGAGCGCGTCGATCTCGCGCTCCAGCCGCTCGACCTGCGAGGGCGCGATCCGCAGCGCGCCTTCGGTCGCCGGATCGGGCGTCGCCAGGTCCGCGCCGAGATCGAACAGATCGTTCTGGATGCGCGCCAGCATCGCGTCGATCTGCGGCGCGCCCGCGAGCGAGAGCCGCGCCAGACCGATGGTCGCGTTGGTCTCGTCGATGGCGCCGTATGCTTCGATGCGCGGATCGCTCTTGGGCCGGCGCGGCCCGCTGACGAGGCCGGTCGTGCCGTCGTCGCCGGTGCGCGTGTAGATCTTGTTGAGCTTGACCATCCCCTTCAGCTCCGCAGGTAAAGCACGCTCATCAGCACGATGATGGCGATGAATTGCAGGCCGACGCGCCAGCGCATCAAGGTCTGCGAGCGGTTGCCGCCGCCCCCGCGCAGCATGTTGTAGAGGCCCAGCACGAGCACGATCGCGACCGCGCCGAGCGCGATCGAAACGGCGTAATTGGCGACAGCGCCCATCGCAAACTCCAGAATGCGGGTTCGCCCGCGCGTCCGCTCTACCGGCTCAATAGCGGCGGATCAATCGCTCGATGTAGTCGAGCTCGTCCTGCGGGCGGGTCTGCTCGCCGAGCCGGCGGCGCAGTTCCTCCAGCACGCGCTGCGCCCGCAGCGCCGGGCTTTGGCCGAGTGGATCGTAGCGCGCGCGGGAATCGTTGCGTCGCCCGCGTTCGCGTCCGAGCGGATCGCGCTCGCCCTCGGCGTCGGCCTGGCGCGGATCGCCGGGCAGCGGCTCGCCGCCTTCGCCTTCGCCCTGCCCCTGTCCGTCGGCCTGTTCGCGCAGGCGCTGGGCGAGCTGCCCCGCGCCCCGGCGCAGCGATTCGAGCGCCCGGCCCTGCGCGTCGACAGCCCTGCCGCGCTGGCCGTCCTTGCCGAGCGCGCCCTCCGCCTCGCGCATCGCCTGTTCGGCGTCGCCCAGATTCTTGTCGCCGTTCGGCCCCAGCCGCCGGCGCAGCCGTTCGAGTTGCTCGCGGAGTTTCTGCTGGCGTTCGGCGAGCGCGCGCCCGCCGCCGTCCTGCTGTCCCCCGCCGTTCGGCTGCGCGCCCTGCTGCTGGCCCGCTTCGCCGTCGTCCTGGCCCTCGCCGTTCTGCTGGCCCTCGCGATGGGCCTCGTCGCGCAACTGCTGCTGCTTGCGCGTCATTTCGTCGAGTTCGCGCAGCGCCTGTCCCATTTCGCGCGATTGCTGGCTGGGCTGCCCGCGCCGCGCGGTGCGAAGGTTCTCCAGCATGTCCTGCAACCGGTCGAGCATGCGCCGCGCGTCCGCCATCTCGCCGTCGCGCGCCATCGATTCCATGCGGTTGAGCATGTCGCGCAACTGATCCGGCGTGACCGACCGCGCGTTGGGCTGTGGCGCGCTGTCGGCGCGCTCGTTCTGTCGACCCATCTGTTCGGCGAGCGCCTGCAGGAACTTGTCCATCGCAGCGCGGAGGTCTTCCGTCAGGCGCTTGAGCTCTTCCGGCGAGGCGCCGTTCTGCAGCGCCTCGCGCAGCCGCTCGGCCGCCGAGCGCAGCTCGCGCTCGATGTCGGAAAGATCGCCGCCCTCGATCTGCAGCGCGACCGCCCACAGATATTCGACCACATCGCGCAGCGCCGCGTCGTTGCGCGCCATGCGCAAACGCTGGAACGCGGTGCGCACGCCCAGATATGCCCCGGCCTTCATGTCGTCGGGCGCGAGCATGAGCGCCGCCAGGCCGGCGAGCACACGATCCCTGCGCGCCGGCTCCAGCGCCAGATTGCGCCGCTGTTCGACGAGCGCGCGCGCCAGCGGATTCGTGAAGGGGCGCTGCGGCAGAAAGATATGGATAGGCGCGCTCGCGCCCTCGCCGCCGCCCTCGTCGCGCGCTTTCACCGTCAAGCGCACCCGCGCGCCCGCCCACGGATGGTCCGACACGTCCACGCTCGCCCGCGCCTCGCCGAGGCCGCCGGCGCCGGCGCCCAGCGGCAGTTGCGCGCGCGGCGGCTCGTGCAGGAGCCGGCCCTCGGCCGGGCGGTCGGCGAGTTCGGGCTGGTCGAACACCGCCTCCGCGCTGGCCACGCCGTAGTCGTCGCCGAGCTTGTAGAACAGCGTGGTCGCGCCGCGCGCCGCGCCGCGGGGCTGTTCGGTCAGTTCGACGGTCGGCGCGAGATCGGGGATCGCGGAAAGCTCGATGCGCTCCACGCCGCGCCCGCGCGCGATTTCGAGCAGCGCCGGCCCCTTGAGCACGTAGCGGCGCGCGCCGTCGTCGCGGTGCGGTCTGGCCGGCCTGTCGCCAGCTTTGTCGGCGGTCGCCTCCAGCGCGCCCGAAACGGCGACCTCGCTGGCCGCGGGCGACGTCGACCGCACGACGACGATCGAGCCGACGGGCGCCGCCGCGGCCCTCGTTTCGCCGCCGCCGGCGCCTGTCAGCACGATCGGCGCGCGGCCGGTATAGGCCGGCGGATCGATCCATATGTCGAGCCGGCCGGGCGTCGCGGCGTCGGCGCTGCCGGTCCAGTGAAAGGCGGAGGCCAATCTGAGCCGGCGTTCGTCGCCCGCCGCGATCGCCGCCACGATGGCCAGAAGAACCGCGCCGACCCGCAGCGCTCGCCCGTCGCGCCGGTCCATGCGCGGCGCGGGCGCGGCGACGCACGCCCTGTCGAGCGCACGTTCGAGCCGCGCGCGATGGGCGCGCCACAACGCCTCGGTCGTCGGATCGCGCCGGTCGCTGGCCAGCTGGTCGGTGAGGCTGCTGGCGAGGCCCGGCGCGAGCGCGGCGGCGTCTGCGTCCAGCCGCCGGACGGCGGCCGCGCGCGCCGGCCAGGACAGCTCGCGCCACGCGCCCCAGACGCCGAGCGCCACGATCGCCGCCACGCCCAGCGCGCGCGCCGGCCCCGGCAGCGGGAGCCACGCCCCCGCCCACGACAGCGCCAGGAACAGCGCGAGCGCCGCGCCGATCCACGACAGCGCGCGCCAGAGCGATTCCCAGGCGAGCGCGGCGCGCGAAAGCGCGATCAGTCGTTCGAGACGGTTATGCGCAGCGCCCATGAAATGTCCGCGTTGGCCGGCGCCGCCAGTCTACACGCTCCCGCGCGCGCGACCAGCCGCGCGAGGGCGCAGCATTCAGCGCAACCAAGCCGGAATTGTGTCGAGCGCGATCAGGTCGTGGAGGCTCGGGCGCGGCCGCACCACCGCCCATTGCGCGCCGTGGGCCAGCACTTCCGGCGCGAGCGGCCGCGAATTGTAGCTGCCCGACTGCACCGCCCCGTAGGCGCCGGCCGACATGATCGCGATCAGATCGCCCGGCGCCGGCGTCGCCATCTCGCGATCGAGCGCGAGATAGTCCCCCGTCTCGCACACCGGCCCCACCACGTCGGCGCGGATGCGCGGGCGCTCGGGATGATGCGCCACCGCACGGATTTCGTGATGGGCGTCGTACAGCGTCGGCCGGATGAGATCGTTCATCGCGGCGTCGACGATCACGAAATTCTTCGCCTCCCCGCGCTTGACGTAGATGACGCGCGCGACCAGCACGCCTGCGTTGCCGACGATCAGCCGGCCCGGCTCCAGAATGAGCCTGCACCCGAGGTCGCCGAGCCGCTTGCGCACGATCTCGGCGTAGCGGTCGGGATGATAGGTGTCCGGATCCTCGCCGTCGCGATAGGGGATGCCGAGCCCGCCGCCCAGATCGAGATGCTGGACGTCGTGGCCGTCGGCGCGCAGGTCGCGAACGAAGTCCGCCAGCAGCGCGAACGCGTTGTCGAACGGCGCGAGATCGGTGATCTGCGAGCCGATATGCATGTCGACGCCGCTGGCGACGATCCCCGGCAAGGCGCGCGCTTCCTCGTAGACGGCGCGGGCGCGCGAGATCGGCACGCCGAACTTGTTTTCCGCCTTGCCGGTCGAAATCTTGGCGTGCGTTCGGGCGTCGACGTCGGGGTTCACGCGGATCGCCACATGCGCGACGCGGCCCTGCGACGAAGCGATTTCGGAGATCGCCAGAAGCTCGGGCTCGGACTCCACGTTGAAGCAGAAGATGCCCGCCGCCAGCGCGGCCGAGATTTCCCGCGCTGTCTTGCCGACGCCCGAGAACGTGATCTTCTCGCCCGCCACCCCCGCCGCCAGCGCGCGTCGCAGCTCGCCTTCCGACACGATGTCCATGCCCGCGCCGCAGAGCGCGATGGTGCGCAGCACCGCCTGGTTGGAATTGGCCTTCATCGCATAGAACACATGCGCGTCCAGGCCCCCGAACGCGGCGCCGAACACCTGCACGTGCCGCTGGATGGTGGCGCTCGAATAGCAATAGAACGGCGTGCCGACCGCGTCGGCCAGCGTCGCCAGATTGACGTCCTCCACATGCAGGACGCCGTCGCGATATTCGAAATGGTGCATGGCGCTTTATTGCAGGAGCGGGTCGAGCACGAAGGGGCGCGGTTCCAGCGGGGCGGGTCTGACGACCGGTTCGGGCGACTCCGGCCTGGACCCCGTGGAGCGCAGGAGGCTCGGCGTCGCCGGCGCGACCTGCAACGCTGACGGATCGACCGTTTTCGCGCGCGGCGGCGGCGCGACGCCGGGCGGCGGCTCCACGGGGCCGCGCTTGCCGCAGCCGCCGAGCGCGGCGCCGGCGAGAACCAGAACAACCAGAGTGGGAATGCGGGTCACGCGGCCTGGCCCCGATATTGGTCGCCAAAGAGATGCGCGACGCCTAGCACACGGGCGCGGCGACGCCAAGAAAATGGCGGCGGGCGGCGCGTTCAGCCCGGCTCGGCCGCAAGCCGCGCGCGCCAGCTTTCGGCCTGCGCGCGCACGTTGTCCGGCGCCGCGCCGCCATAGCTGGTGCGGCTGGCGACCGATTTCTCCACACCCAGAACGTCGAATACGTCCTGTTCGATGCGCGGCTCGACCGACCGCATGTCCGCAAGGCTGAGGTCCTCGAGCCCAACCTCTCGCGCGGCCGCCACGCCGACGAGTTTGCCGGTGACGTGATGCGCCTCGCGGAACGGCAGCCCGAGCCGGCGCACCAGCCAGTCGGCAAGATCGGTGGCGGTGGCGTAGCCCGCGCCGGCCGTCGCCTTCATGCGCGCCACGTCCACGCTCATGTCGCGCGTCATGCCGGTCATGGCCGCCAGGCACAGGGAAAGCGACCGGACCGCGTCGAACACGCCTTCCTTGTCCTCCTGCATGTCCTTGGAATAGGCGAGCGGCAGACCCTTCATCACCACCAGCAGGCCCTGCAAGGCGCCCAGAATGCGGCCCGTCTTGCCGCGCGCCAGTTCGGCGGCGTCGGGATTTCGTTTCTGCGGCATGATCGACGAGCCGGTCGAGAATTTGTCCGACAGTTTGAGGAAGCCGAAGAACGGTCCGGTCCACAGCACGATTTCTTCCGCGAACCGCGACAGGTGCGTCGCGCAGATGGCGGCCGCCGCCAGAACCTCCAGCGCGAAATCGCGGTCCGACACGCTATCGAGCGAATTGGCCGTCGGGCGGTCGAAGCCGAGCGCGATGGCCGTTTTGTACCGATCGATCGGAAACGATGTGCCGGCCAGCGCGGCCGCGCCCAGCGGACATTCGTTCATCCGCCGGCGGGCGTCGGCGAGCCGGCCGCGGTCGCGCCCGATCATCTCCACATAGGCCATGAGATGATGGCCGAACGTGATCGGCTGGGCGGGCTGAAGGTGGGTGAAGCCGGGCATGACGGCGCTGGCGTGTTCGAGCGCCCGGTCGACCAGCGCGATCTGCAGGTCGCGCATCTGGCCATCGAGCGCATCGACCGCGTCGCGCACCCACAGCCGGAAGTCGACCGCAACCTGGTCGTTGCGCGAGCGCGCGGTGTGCAGCCGGCCGGCCGCCGGACCGACGAGATCGGTCAGCCGCGATTCAACGTTCATGTGAATGTCCTCGAGCGCGCGCGAGAACGTGAACCGCCCGCTTTCGATCTCCGCCAGAACGGCGTCGAGGCCCCGGCCGATGGCGGCGGCGTCATCCGCCTCAACAATGCCGGTTTCGGCAAGCATGGCGACATGGGCCTTGGAGGCCGCTATATCCTGCCGGAACAATTCGCGGTCGAAGTCGATCGAGGCGTTGATCTCCTCCATGATCGCATCGGGCGCGGACGCAAACCGGCCGCCCCACATCTTGTTGCTCATGCTCTCATCCCCGGATCGCCCAACATGACTGCGCCATTTTCCCGGCCCATCGGCCTCGCCCTCGGCATGGCGGCGGCGCTCGCGCTGGCCGGCGTGTTCTACGTGAGAACGACCGGCCCCGACAAGCAGAACGCCTGCCCCGCGAGCGCGCCTCTGGCGACCAGGCTCGCCCCGCTGATGAAAGGCGCGGTCGCCGCCGCGGTCGCCCCCAGGCAGGCGCGGGCGCTGCCGGAACTGGAATTCCTCGATCCGTCCGGCAGGCCGACCTCGCTCGCCGCCATGCGCGGCAAGACGCTGCTCATCAACATCTGGGCCACCTGGTGCGCGCCCTGCCGCGAGGAAATGCCGACGCTCGACAAGTTGCAGGCGAAGCTCGGCTCGAAGGATTTCGAGGTGGTGATCATCAATATCGACACCGCGCGACGCGAGCGGGCGCCCGCCTTCCTCAAAGAAATCGGCGTCAAGAACCTCGCGTTCTATTCCGACCCCAAGGCCGAGGCCTTCTACAAGCTGAAAAGCGCCGGCAAGGCCACCGGCCTGCCGACCACCTATCTCGTCGGCAAGGACGGCTGCGAGATCGCGACCCTCGCCGGCCCCGCCAACTGGGCCTCCGACGAGGCGCTCGCGCTCATTCGCGCCGCCCTCTGAGGGTCGCCGTCCGAGGTCGCCCGTTCACGTTAACGGCGCGCGCCGATTGCGCCGCGCCGCGCCCCGTGCCAATCATGGCCGCGTTTAAGATTTGATTAACCGTTTCGCGTTCGGGGGCGTCGTGCGTAAATTCTTTGCGACGGCCGGATTTTTCGGCCTTTTTCTCATTGCGGCGTTCGCCGGTTCTCTCATTGCGGCGCTCGCCGGTTCTTCGCCCGCGCAAGCGCAGGGCGGCCTGTTCGAGGCTCTTTTCGGCCGGCCGCGGCCGACCGTGACCTACTATCAGTACGCGCCGACGGAAGGGTTGCGCTTTCCCGTCCGCCCGCCGGCGCCGCGCGCTGCGCGCGCCAACCCGCGCCCGCACGGCACGCTCGATATCCGCACGCTCGCGCCGGGCAAACCAAAGGCCACGGCGTCGAAGGCCGCCATCCAGAAGCGCCGCGTGGCCTCGCTCGATCCGCGCATCGGCCTGACCGCGCCGAAAACGCCGATGCAAAAAGCGATCTGCTGCAAGGATGGCGAGGACCCCGCCAAGGCCATCCTCGCCGACCCCACCCTGCGGCCGGGCGACGCCTACATGACCGAGAAGGGCCTGCGCATCTTTTCCGGCCGCGCGCACGCCAAGGCGCGCGCCGCCTTCGTCGACCTCAGGCGCGCGACCATCGGCAAGCTGACCAAGGCGCGGCTTTTCGCGGCGTCGGACGCACGCCCGCGCGCCGCGAAAGCGAAGCAGGACGCGCGCCCCGCCGCTCCCGCCTATCTGACGGTCGATCCGGCCGGCCGCACGATTCGCGCGGTCGGTCCCTATCGCATCTATCACGGCGAACCGGCGTTCGGCCCGCGCAGGATCTGAGCGGGTCAGCCCTTGTCGGGCTGGGCGCAGGCCACGCCCGCATCGTTGAGATGCGACTGCAGTTCGCCCGACTGGAACATCTCGCGCACGATGTCGCAGCCGCCGACGAATTCGCCCTTCACGTAGAGCTGGGGAATGGTCGGCCAGTTGGTGAACGTCTTGATGCCCTCGCGCAGCTCGCCGTCGGCCAGCACGTTCACGCCCGCATAGGGCACGCCGAGATAATTGAGGATCTGAACGACCTGGCCCGAGAAGCCGCATTGCGGCGCCTGCGGCGTGCCCTTCATGAACAGCACGACGTCGTTCCTGGTGACGACATCGCGGATTTCGTCGTGGATGGCGGACATTCGATTTCCTTTCTCGCGGAGGTCAAGGATCCGCGAACGGGTGGACATATATAGCAGTTTTTCGCGCCCGCCGAGATCAGTCCGGCGCCCGTGTGGTGAGCGCCAGCGCATGCAGCGCCCCGCCCATGCGGCCTTGCAGCGCGGCGTAGACGATCTGGTGCTGTTGCACGCGCGTCTTGCCGCGGAAAGCTTCCGACACCACCGTCGCCGCGTAATGGTCGCCGTCGCCGGCCAGATCCCGCACCTCGATCTGCGCGTCCGGCAGCGCGGCGCGGATCAACTGCTCGATTTCGCCTGCATGCATCGCCATTCGACCGGCCCTCGTATGTTGCTCAAGCGCCCTTGAAACTCTCGGGCATGTCGCCGGCCATATAGGCCGGCAGCGGCGCCTCGTGCGCTTTCGACAGAACATCGAGCGCGAGCGGCGCTTCTCCCGCCAGCGCAAGCGCGGCCCCGCCGGTCGTGCCGATCCGCAGCGCCGGAACGCCGGCCGCCGCGGCGTCGGCGAGCAGCGCCTGGGCGTCGCGCGCCGCGCAGGTGACGAGATAACGCGCCTGATCCTCGCCGAACAGGACCGCATGCGCCTTGCCCGATGGCAGGACGTCGATGTTCGCGCCGATCCTGCCCGCCAGCGCCATTTCCGCGATCGCGACCGCAAGCCCGCCGTCCGACAGATCGTGCGCCGCGGTCGCGCGGCCCGCCAGCACGAGAGCGCGCACGAAATCGCCATTGCGCTTCTCGACCGCCAGATCGACCGGCGGCGGCGCGCCCTCCTCGCGGCCGCAGATGCTCGCCAGATACGCGGACTGGCCGAGCCAGCCCTTCGTCTCGCCGATCAGCACGATGGCCTCGCCCGCCGCGCGAAAGCCCACGCCCACGCCCTTCGCCACGTCGTCGATCACGCCCACGCCGCCGATCGCCGGCGTCGGCAGAATGCCCGCGCCCTGCGTCTCGTTGTAGAGCGACACGTTGCCCGAGACGATCGGGAAATCGAGCGCGCGGCAGGCTTCTCCGATTCCCTCGAGGCAACCGACGAACTGGCCCATGTACTCGGGCCGCTCCGGATTGCCGAAATTGAGATTGTCGGTGACCGCCAGCGGGCGGGCGCCGACGCATGTGATGTTGCGCCAGGCCTCGGCGACCGCCTGCCTGCCGCCCTCGCGCGGATCGGCCTGACAATAGCGGGCGTTGACGTCGGTCGTCAGCGCCAGGCCCTTGGGTCCCTCCTCGACGCGCACGAGCGCCGCGTCGCCGCCGGGCGCAATGACTGTGTTGCCCAGAATGAGGTGGTCGTATTGCTCCCACACCCAGCGTTTGGAGCACAGGTCCGGCGCGCCGAGAAGTTTGACGAGCGCGGCCGCGTTGGCGAGCGGCGGCGCGAAATCGGCCAGCGGCGCGCGTTTCGGCGTCGCCGCGTGCGGCCGGTCGTAGAGCGGCGCCTGATCGCCGAGTTCCTTGATCGGCAGATCGGCTTTGATCTCGCCCCGATGTTTAACGACGAACCGCAGCGTGTCGGTCGTCTTGCCGACGATGGCGAAATCGAGCCCCCATTTGCGGAAGATCGCTTCCGCCTCGGGTTCCTTTTCGGGCGTCAGGACCATGAGCATGCGCTCCTGGCTTTCCGACAGCATCATCTCGTAGGCGCTCATGCCGGTCTCGCGGCAGGGCACCGCGTCGAGGTCGAGTTCAATGCCCAGATCGCCCTTCGCGCCCATCTCGACCGCGGAAGACGTGAGGCCGGCCGCGCCCATGTCCTGAATGGCGATGACGGCGCCCGTGCGCATGAGTTCGAGACACGCCTCCAGCAGCAGCTTTTCGGAGAACGGGTCGCCCACCTGCACGGTCGGCCGTTTTTCTTCCGCATCCGCCTCGAACGAGGCCGAGGCCATCGTCGCGCCGTGGATGCCGTCGCGCCCGGTCTTGGAGCCGAGATAGACGATCGGGTTTCCGACGCCGGTCGCCTTGGCGTAGAAGATTTCGTCCGCGCGCGCGAGCCCGACCGCCATCGCATTGACGAGAATGTTGCCGTCGTAGGCCTTGTGGAATCCGGTCGACCCGCCGACCGTCGGCACGCCGAACGAATTGCCGTAGCCGCCGATGCCGGCCACCACGCCGCCCACGAGCCGGCGCGTCTTGGGATGCGCCGGTGAGCCGAACCGCAAAAGGTTGAGGCAGGCGATGGGACGCGCGCCCATCGTGAACACGTCGCGCAGAATGCCGCCCACGCCGGTCGCCGCGCCCTGATAGGGCTCGATGAACGACGGGTGGTTGTGGCTCTCCATCTTGAACACGCACGCCTGGCCGTCGCCGATGTCGATCACGCCCGCGTTCTCGCCCGGCCCCTGAATGACCCACGGCGCCTTGGTCGGCAGTTTGCGCAGATGGATGCGCGAGGACTTGTACGAGCAGTGCTCGTTCCACATGGCGGAGAAGATGCCGAGTTCGGTGAAGGTCGGCGTCCGGCCGATGAGCGCGAGGATGCGATCGTATTCGTCGGGCTTGAGTCCGTGCGCGGCGACGAGTTCCGGCGTGACGGCTGGTTCTTTCGACAAGACGGGCCCCGATCCATGTGTTGCCGACGACTGATTCGGCGCCCGGCGCCTCGAACGATCCCGCCGGCCGCAATCTCCATCGCCCATGCGCGCGTCATCGCCCAAACACGCTGCGCAGGCAAGCCGCAAACGCTTCGAAGCGGTGGACCAATGGCAAGATAGTTGCGCCCCTGCAACAAGGTTCGGAGGAGTGATTTTGACCAAAGGCAAGTTTGATACTTATCAAATCCGTCATGTTATGCAGCCGACACGTTCCCGCGGCGAACCGCATGTAACCGACGGATCGCAAAGGAACTGCGGCGACATTGGCGCCGGCTGAACTGACTAGGGGTCACTTATGAAAATTGCCAAACTGCTCGGCGCTTTCGCCGTCGCCGCGACCATGGGCGCCTCCGCCAACGCGGCCGATCTGCCTTCGCGCAAGGCCGCGGTCGCGCCTGCGCCCGTGATGATCGACGCCTTCCATCCGTTCCAGATTCGCCTGCGCGCGACCGCCGTCATTCCGGACGGCAAGTCGACCGTCTACGACAGCTGGGGCGCGATCCTTCCGGCCACCGGCCTGTCCTTCGGCGCCGGCAGCCCGATCTGGAACGCGGGCGTGAAGCCCTCGACCACGGTCATCCCGGAACTCGACATCAGCTACTACCTGACGAAGAACATCGCGATCGAGGCGATCTGCTGCTTCAGCCCGCACAAGATCAACGGCCAGGGCGTGCTCGCCGGCCTCGACATCGGCAAGACCTGGGTGTTCCCGCCCACGATCATGCTGCAGTACCACTTCACCAACTTCGGCGCGTTCCAGCCCTACGTCGGCGTCGGCGTGAACTTCACGGCGTTCCTCGGCACGAAGGCCGGCTCGAACTGGCAGACGTTCTTCACGCCGGCCCTCGGCTTCACCGGCTTCAACACGGTCACCCACCTGTCGATCGGCTCCTCGTGGGGCATCGCCGGCCAGGTCGGCTTCGACTACATGATCAACGACCGTTGGGGCGTGAACGTCGACGTGAAGCGCATCATGATGCGCCCGACCGCGCACGCGACCGTGTTCAACTCGGCGACGGGTCTGTTCATTCCGGTCCGCACCAAGGTCAATATCGATCCGTGGCTGGTCTCGGCGGGCATCACCTACCGCTTCGGCGGCGCGGCCGGCCCGGTCGTCGCGAAGTACTGATCGGTTCGTTTTCGAACGCGGAAAGCCCGGCCTTGCGGCCGGGCTTTTTGTTGGGCCAAGCGCCTCGACGGATGTCGGTTTGGATCGCCGACCGGCCGGACAGATCGCCCGCGGAGCTAGTGTTCCAGCTTCTTGCTCTGCAGCTGAAAATCCGCTCCAAACTCCAGATCGTACGTCTTGCCGTCGCTGCACCGCGCATCGTCGGCTTCGTAACGCCCGTCGTCGAACCTCATGGTTCCGGCGGCGCATCCCTGAGCGGCGAGCGCGGACAGAAGTTTTGTTGTCTCGTCTTCCGTGAGCTGCCGTTCAGCCCATGCGGGTGTCCCGGAAGCCAGACCCAGAGCGAAGGCCACGGCGATCAAGGCTTTGTTCATTTCAGTCTCCCTGAATAGCGGCGTCGAAGCGCGTTTGCAGGCGGTTTGGCCGGCTGTGCCGGGTTCGAACGGAGAATGCCCGGCCTGAAGGCCGGGCTCTGGCGCGCGACGCTAGTTGATGATCTGCATCACCCGGCGCGTGCTTGGATCGACCAGCACGACCCGGTCGTTGACGATCGTGTAGCGATAGTGCGGCGCCTTGTACTCGGCCGGAATGTCGTAATAGACGACACCCGCCTCCGGCAGCACCGCGTTGACGCCGAGGTCGCCCGTCCACCGGAACGAGGGATGATGGCGCTCGATTACATAGGCGCGGAACTTCGGCTGCAGCGGCTCGGAAATGCCCTCGCGGACCGGGCCTGCGCCGGTGACCGCGCCGCCGGTCTGCGCAACGGCCGCGCCCGAACCAAGGGCAAGTGCGAGGGCGCCGGCCAGCAGCGCCTGTTTGGCGATATTGGTTTTCATCTCGATCTCCTGATGTGTCGAAGGGAGCCGGTTGGCGACCGCCACTCCTGGGTGAATCCGGGAAGTATCCCCGCAAAGCCCGATACAGTCCGAAACTAATATTCGTCAGACTGTAAATATGCGCGCAGCCGTGATCGCAAATACTGGATACCCATACGTATTCCTGCCATCTAACGGCGTCGAAACGCGCTGGCCGTGGCCGATTTGCGATCTCGATCGCGCAAGCTTCAGCGACAAAACACGGTTATGGCGCGTTTGTTCCAACGGTTCGGCGATGAACCGAGCAAAAAAGCTTGACTATACAGATGGCTAAGCTTGTCGCGCGATCGCACGCGGGCATGCGCCGGCGATGGCGGGCGTCGTTCGAACGAAACCGGGAGAAGCGTTCAGGCGGCCGGTCGGAACGCCGCGAGGCTGTCGAACAGGCTGCGGCCGTCCGTGCCGCCGACCAGCGGGTCGATCAGGTTCTCGGGGTGCGGCATGAGGCCGAGCACGTTGAACCGCTCGGAATAAATGCCCGCGATATCGTTGCGCGATCCGTTGGGATTGGCCGCCCCGCCGACGTTGCCGTTTTCGTCGCAATACCGGAAGGCGACACGCCCCTCGGTCTCGATCTGCGCGATCTCGTCGTCGGAGGCCTCGTAGTTGCCCTCGCCGTGCGCGATGGCGACCTTGATGACCTGGCCCTGCGCATAGCGTTGCGTGAACGGAGCGGCCGCGCGTTCGACCTTCAGATGCTGCATCCTGCACACGAAATGCAGATCGGCGTTGCGCATGAGAACGCCCGGCAGCAGCCCGCTCTCGCACAGAATCTGGAACCCGTTGCACACGCCCAGCACCAGCCCGCCGCGCGCTGCGTGTTTGCGGATGGCGTCCATCACCGGCGCGCGCGCGGCGATCGCCCCGCACCTGAGATAGTCGCCGTAGCTGAATCCGCCCGTCAGCATCACCAGATCGACGCCCGCCGGCAGATCGGCGTCGGCGTGCCAGACGCGGTCGGGCTCGCGCCCCGTCGCCTGTCGCAGCGCGCGCATGGCGTCGCCATCGCGATTGGAGCCGGGGAAAACGACGACGGCTGCGCGCATGCCGGACCTCACGCCAGTTCGATGCGGTAGTTCTCGATGACGGTGTTGGCGAGCAGCTTCTCGCACGCCTGTTCGAGCGCCGCGCGCGCGCCGTCCGCATTGTTCGATTCGAGTTCGACGTCGAACACCTTTCCCTGGCGCACGCTGGCCACGCCATCGACGCCGAGCGAATGCAGCGCTCCCTCGATGGCCTTGCCCTGCGGGTCGAGCACGCCGGACTTCAACGTCACGATGACACGGGCTTTCATGATCGCCTCGACTTACTGGACGAGCTTCGGGCCGCCGGCGCGCGGGGCTTCCTCGGGCTGGAGAATGCCGAGCCGGCGCGCGACTTCCGAATAGGCTTCCACCAGCCCGCCCATGTCGCGGCGGAACCGGTCCTTGTCCAGCTTGTCGTTGGACTTGATGTCCCACAGCCGGCATGAGTCGGGCGAGATCTCGTCGGCGACGACGATCCGCACCATGTCGTTCTCCCACAGACGCCCGCATTCCATCTTGAAATCGACGAGCCGGATGCCGACGCCCAGAAACAGCCCGGTCAGGAAATCGTTGACGCGGATGGCCAGCGCCATGATGTCGTCGATCTCCTGGGGGCTCGCCCAGCCGAAGGCGGTGATGTGCTCTTCCGACACCATCGGATCGTTGAGCGCATCGTTCTTGTAATAGAATTCGATGATCGAGCGCGGCAGTTGCGTGCCCTCCTCGATGCCGAGGCGCTGCGACAGCGAACCGGCCGCCACGTTGCGCACCACGACCTCGAGCGGGACGATCTCCACCTCGCGAATCAGCTGCTCGCGCATGTTCAGCCGGCGGATGAAATGCGTCGGCACGCCGATGTTGTTGAGCTGCTGGAAAATGAACTCGGAGATGCGGTTGTTCAGAACGCCCTTGCCGTCGATGATCTGGTGTTTCTTGGCGTTGAACGCGGTCGCGTCGTCCTTGAAATGCTGGATGAGCGTTCCAGGCTCCGGTCCCTCGTAGAGCACCTTGGCCTTGCCTTCGTAGATGCGACGGCGGCGGTTCATGGGAATCAACCGTGGCTTGAGAAAATCCATTTCGGCTGCCGCTCCTCGCCGGCAGTCGTTGCGCGCGTTCCCCTTTTGGACCGTTCGAACGCAAGGCCGGGTCGGCGCCGCAGCGAGCGGCCGTGGTATCGCGTTCGGCCGCCCGCCGCAACCCGCGCCCGCGCCGGCCCCGTCGGTAGACAATTCGGCGCGCGCCGGGCGGCGGCGCCTGTTCATTTGCCGAAGCTCTGGTTATATCGACGCGAAGCGCCCGCCGCAGACGGGCAGCCACATCATTCCGCCTTGCGCCGAACCCACGCGGCGCCCGGCGCCGCACTGACGGGACGCGACGATGACGACTTTCGACCGCCGTGAAGAATCCTTCGAAAAGAAGTTCGCCCACGACGAGGAGCTGCGCTTCCGCGCCACCGCCAAGCGCAACAGGAAACTCGCCGCCTGGGCGGCCGAGAAGCTCGGCAAGCCGGCCTCCGAGGCCGACGCCTATTTCAAGGTCATCATGTCGGCCGATCTCGAGGAGCCGGGCGACGAGGACGTGGTGCGCAAGATCGTGGCCGATTTCGCGGCCGCCGGCGTGCAGCAGTCCGAACATCAGATTCGCCGCACCATGGACGAACTGATGGCCGCCGCCATCGCGGACGTGAAGGCGGGCGCCTGAAGCTCTCTAACCGGGCGTTCAGTTTCTGAGGGCACGATCGGCGCCGGCGGCGCGATCGGGGACTTTGAGGGCACGATCGGCGCCGGCGGCGCGATCGGGGGCCTTGCATGCGCGAACGCGATCAGGACGAGCCGAAGTTTCGCGGCCGCGGGGCCGCCCCGGACGTGCGCGCCTGCGCCGACCGCTGGCTGACGCGCCTTGGCGCCGAACGGCGCATGGCGGCGCTCACCCTCGAAGCCTACGCGCGCGACCTGCGGCAGTTTCTCGACCATCTGGCCGAACGGGACGGCGCGGCGGTCGATCTCGCGCGCCTGGGCGAGCTTTCGGCCGCCGACGTGCGCGGCTTCATGGCCGCGCGCCGCGCCGCCGGAGTCGGGCCGCGCGCGCTGTTGCGGGGGCTGGCGGGGGTGCGCTCCTTCGCCCGCTTTCTCGAACGCGAGGGCCATGCGCGCATTTCGGCTTTCGCGGCTGTGCGCACGCCCAAGGCGCCGCGACGTCTGCCCAAGGCGCTGGCGGTCGCCGACGCGCGCGACCTGACGGACGCCGCAACCCGCGCCGGCGAGAACCGCGCGCCCTGGATCGTGGCGCGTGACGCCGCCGTGCTTGCGTTGCTCTACGGCGCGGGCCTGCGCATTTCCGAAGCGCTCGGCCTCACGCGCGCGCAGGCGCCGGTCGGCGCCCGTGAAACCGTCGCGGTGCGCGGCAAGGGGGGCAAGGCCCGCGAGGCGCCCGTCATCGCGCCGGTGCGCGCCGCCATCGAGACCTATCTCGACCTCTGCCCCTGGCGCCTTGCGCCCGAAGGGCCGCTGTTCGTGGGCGCGCGCGGCGGAGCGCTGTCGCCGCGCATCATACAGCTAGCGGTCGAACGCATGCGCGGCGCGCTCGGCCTGCCCGCGAGCGCGACGCCGCACGCGCTGCGGCATTCCTTCGCCACGCATCTTCTGGGACGCGGCGGCGATCTGCGGACCATTCAGGAACTGCTCGGCCACGCTTCGCTCTCGACGACGCAGATCTATACGGCGATCGACACGCAGCGCCTGATGGAGGCCTACGCCGGCGCCCATCCGCGCGCCCGCGCTCAGTCCAGGGGATAGACCGCTTCGGCCACGTAGGGGCCGCCGCCGCGCGAGGTGCGCGACGAATAGAGCGTGACGCGGCGCGCCGCGATCTTGCGTCGCGGAAACACGCTCACGCCCGCCAGATAGGTCGCCACCGCGTCCGCCGTCACGCCTTTCAGCCGCGCGAGCGTGATGTGCGGCGTGAATTTGCGCGTCTCGGGCGCAAGCCCGAGCCGGCGCATGAGCGCCTCGAGTTCGCCCTGCAGCCGTTCGAGCGGCGCGCTGGGATCGATCAGCGCCACGATCGCGCGCGGGCGCTCTCCGCCGAACGATCCGATGCGCGCGATGGCGAGATCGAAGGCGCGCGCGCGCACCCGCCGCAACTCCGCATCGATCTCGCGCGCGAGCGCGCCGTCGACCTCGCCCACGAACCGCAGCGTGATGTGATAGTCCTCCGGCTCGACCCAGCGCGCGCCGGCAAGCCCGCCGCGCGCCAGCGAAAGCTCCAGCGCGAGCGCGGGGTCGATCTCCAGTCCGGTGAACAGGCGTGCCATGATTCGGTCTTTCGCCGGGCGCTCAGGATTTTCGCGGCGGTCCGAACTGCTGGGTCAGCACCACCGCCATGAACGGCGCGAACCAGTCGACGATGCGCTCCACGCCCGCGGCGTTCGGATGCAGTTCGTCCGGCAGCGTCATCTTGTCCTCGCCCTGCACGCCGGCGAGAAAGAACGGATAGAGCGGCGCGCCATAGGCGAGCGCGAGCTCCGGATAGATCGCCTCGAATTGTCTGGCGTAGTCCTCGCCCCAGTTGCCGAGCGCCTTCATGCCGGCCAGCACGACCGGAATCCTGCGCGCCTTGAGTTTCTGGAGAATTTTTTCGAGGTTCTGACGCGCGACGACCGGCGGCACCGCGCGCAGCATGTCGTTGGCGCCGAGTTCGACAATGACGAGATCGGTGCCCTCCGGCGTCGACCAGTCGAGCCGCGCCAGCCCGCCCGACGTCGTGTCGCCCGAGACGCCGGCGTTGGAGACCTCCACCGCGAAGCCCATCGAAGTCAGCCGGCGCTGCAACACGCTGGGAAACGCCGCTTCCGCCGGCAGCATGAAACCGGCGGTCAGCGAATCGCCGAGCGCCACGATCTGCAGCGGCTTGCGCGCCGCCGCCTGCGCCGGCGCGAAAAGCGCGAACGCCGCCAGAATTTGCGTTATGAGAAGGGCGACCCCACTTCGTCGGGCGATCGACCGACCGAAAGAAAACGATTTCATGAACGCCGAACCTTCGCTGCGCGAGACCAAACCCGCGATCCTGCTGACCGATGTCCGGGTGAATTTAGGGACGGGCGCCACCCGCGTCGAGGTTCTGAAGGGCGTGACGCTCGGCCTGCCGCGTGGTCGCGCGACCGCCATCGTCGGGCCGTCCGGCTGCGGAAAGTCCACGCTTCTCATGACCATCGCCGGCCTGGAACGGGTCGATTCGGGATCGGTCGCGGTCGACGGCGCGCGGCTCGACACGATGGGCGAGGACGAGCTGGCGACGTTCCGCGGCCGCAACATCGGCATCGTCTTTCAGTCGTTCCATCTCATGCCAGCGATGACCGCGCTCGAAAACGTGGCGATCCCGCTCGAACTGGCCGGAGCGCCCGACGCCTTCGACCGCGCCGCCGCGGAACTGGCGGCGATGGGTCTGGCCGAACGGCGCAACCATTATCCCTCGCAATTGTCGGGAGGCGAGCAGCAGCGCGTGGCGCTCGCGCGCGCTCTCGTCGGCGATCCCGCGATCCTGCTGGCCGACGAACCGACCGGCAATCTCGACGAGCGCACCGGCGCGGCCATCATCGACCTGATGCTCGCCCAGCACCGCCGGCGCGGCTCCACGCTTGTGCTCGTCACCCACGACCGCGCGCTCGCCGCGCGCTGCGACCATCAGGTGCGGTTGAAATCCGGCGCCGTCGACACGACGGCAGACGCATGATCCGCGCGCCTCTCGCGCGTGCGCGCCTCGTCTTGCGCCTGGCCGCGCGCGATCTGCGCGGCGGACTGAAGGGCATGCGCATATTTCTGGCCTGCATCGCCATTGGCGTCGCGGCCATCGTCGCCGTCGGCGCGGTGTCGGATTCGCTGGTCGCATCCTTCGCGCGCCAGGGCCGCGCGCTCGTCGGCGGCGATCTCGCGCTGAGCCGCAGTCAGCGGCCGCTGTCCGCCGACGAGCGCGCCTCGCTGAGCGCCTATGGCGCTCTGTCGGAAATCGCGACGCTGCGCTCGATGGCGCGGACGGAAGCAGGCGATTTCGCCCTCGTCGAGATCAAGGCGATCGACGCCGCCTATCCGCTGGTCGGCGCCGTCCAGTCCGCCTCCGGCCGTCCGCTCGCCGAGGATCTGGCCGCGCGCGAGGGTCTCCACGGCGTGCTGATCGAACCCGCGCTCGGCGACCGGCTCAACGTGAAGACCGGCGATGTGATCGCCATCGGCGCGGCGCGCTACCGCATCGCCGGCGAGATCGCGGGCGAGCCCGACCGCATCGCGTTCGGCGTCGGCTTCGGTCCGCGCGTGATGATGTCGCGCGCGGCGCTGGCGCAGAGCGGGCTGGACAGGCCGACCTCGCTCGTGCGCTGGTCGACGCGCATCGCGCGCCCGGACATGAGCGACGACGACGTCGCGCGCGCCGCGCGCGAGATCGCCACGCGCTTCGCCGCCGCCGGCTGGGAGATCCGCGACCGCGCCAACGCCTCGCCGCAGATCCAGCGCAACATCGCGCGATTCACCCAGTTCATGGCGCTGATCGGCGTCGTTTCGCTGATCGTCGGCGGCGTGGGCGTGGCCGGCGCGGTCGGCGCCTTCGTCGAGCGCAAGCGCGAATCGATCGCCATTCTCAAGGCGCTCGGCGCGAGCGGCGCGCTGGTCTTTTCGACCGTGCTGTCGGAGATGGGGGCGATCGCCCTGATCGCGGCGCTGGTCGGCGCCTCCGTCGGCGCGGCGGCGCCGTTCGTCGTCGCGCTGTTCGTCGACGGCGCGCAGTTTCCGCTCGTGCCGGTTTTTTCGATGCGCGCCGTTCTCGTTGGCCTGGCTCTCGGCCTCCTCGCCGCGCTCGCGTTCGTCATCGCGCCGGCCGGCCGCGCGCACGACGTGCCGGTCTCCACGCTCTTTCGCATCGCCTCGCCCGACGGGCGCGCCCGCCTGCGTCCGCGCTATGTCGGCGCGGCCGCGCTGGTTTTCGCCGTTCTCGTCGGCGCGATCTATGCGCTCGCGGTGGACAAGCGGATCGCGGTCTACGTGATGGCGGGCGTGGCGGCGGCGGCGCTCGTGCTGCGGGCGGCGGCGGCGCTCATCGCATGGGGCGCGCGCAGGGCGCCGCGCTTTCGCGCCCTGTCGCTCTCGCTCGCCCTGTCCAATCTCCATCGCCCCGGCGCGCCGACCGCCTCGGTCGTCGCCTCGCTCGGCCTGGGACTGACGTTGCTCGTCGCCATTGTCGCGGTTGAGAACAACGTGCAGCGCCAGCTTTCGGCAGGCTCCGAACGCACCCCGGATTTCTTCTTCGTCGACGTGCAGGCCGACCAGGCGGACGCGTTCCGCGACTTTCTCAGGCGCGAGCGCCCGAACGGAACGATCGAGGAGGCGCCGATGCTGCGCGGACGCATCGTGCGCGTGGGCGATCGCGCGGCGAGCGAGGTGAAGCCGGAAGCGAGCGCCGCCTGGGCGCTCGAAGGCGACCGCGGCGTGACCTTTTCGGCGACCCCGCCCGCCGGTTCGCGCGTCGTCGCCGGCCAGTGGTGGCCGCAGGACTACGTCGGCCCGCCGCTCGTCTCGCTCGACGCCGAAATCGCCAGCGGCATAGGCCTGGGCCTGGGCGACACGCTCGCCGTCAACGTCGCCGGCCGCACCATCGCCGCGCGCGTCGCCAATCTGCGCCAGGTCGACTGGCGCTCGTTCGGCATCAACTTCGTGCTGGTCTTTTCGCCCTCGACCTTCGCCGGCGCGCCGCACGGCCGGTTGTTCACGCTCTCCTCACAGTCGGGCGCGCGGCGCGACGGCGCGCTCGTGCGCGCGATCGCCGAAAGCTTTCCCGGCGTCACCGTTGTCGGCGTGCGCGAGGCGCTCGACGCGGTGATGGGCGTGGTGGCGAAGATCGGCGTCGCCGTGCGCCTCGCCGCGCTGGTGACGCTGGCCACGGCCGCTCTCGTGCTCGGCGGCGCGATCGCCGCCGGCGAGCGCGCGCGTCTTTACGACGCGGCGGTGCTGCGCACGCTCGGCGCACGCCGCCTGTTTCTGTTGCGCGCGCATTTCCTGGAGTTCGCCGCGCTCGGCCTCGCCACCTCGATCTTCGCGATATTCGCGGGGCTGGCGGTGGCCGAGGCGATCGTCGAGCGGATCATGCGGTTCGAGTTCGCCTTCGACGCGCGACTGGCGATCGTCGCCGCGCTGGCCGGCTCGCTGACGGCCATCGCGCTGGGCCTCGGCGCCGGCGTGCGCGCGCTCGCGCGCAAGCCTGCGCGCACGCTGCGCGAACTTTAACAAATCTTAATGATACATGCGCTTTTGACGCCCCGATCGCCGGCGGCGCCGGCTTGTGTTTGGCGCTGCGCGCCATCATATTGGCTCCTGTCCGGCGCGTTTCGCACGCGCGGGACCGGGCGCTGCGGCCGGACCGCAGGGGAGAGAGTTCAAAATGTCCGACTATGACCGTAACGCCTCCGCCCGCTGGGGCGGCAGCGTAGGCCGGGCCGGCGCCGCCGAGATCGACCAGGGCCTGCGCTCATACATGCTCGGCGTGTACAACTACATGACGCTCGGCCTGGGCGTGACGGGTCTCGTCGCGCTGGGCGCGAACATGCTGGCGACCACGACCACCGCCGCCGGCAAAATGGCGCTGACGCCGATCGGTCAGGCGCTGTATCTGAGCCCGCTCAAATGGGCGGTGATGCTGGCCCCGCTGGCGTTCGTGCTGTTCTTCTCGTTCCGCATCGATCGCATGTCGGCGGCCGCCGCGCGCAACATGTTCCTCGCTTTCGCGGCGGTGATGGGCCTGTCGCTGTCGACCGTGCTCGTGGTGTTCACGGGCGCGTCGGTGGTGCGCGCCTTCTTCATCACGGCCGCCGCCTTCGGCGGCTTGAGCCTGTACGGCTACATGACGAAGCGCGACCTGTCGGCCTTCGGATCGTTCCTGGTGATGGGCCTGATCGGCCTGATCCTGGCGAGCCTGGTCAATCTGTTCGTGCAGTCGAGCGCGATGCAGTTCGGCCTGTCGGTGCTGTCGGTGCTGATCTTCGCGGGTCTGACGGCGTGGGACACGCAGTCGATCAAGGAGATGTACTACGCCAGCGACGACTACGAGACGGCGACGAAGAAGTCGGTGAACGGCGCGCTGATGCTGTATCTCGACTTCATCAACATCTTCCAGTCGCTGCTGTCGCTGACCGGCTCGCGCAACGAGTAAGGCGCGCTGACGAAACGAAAAGCCCCGCTTCGGCGGGGCTTTTTTGTTGGCTGTTTCTGTCGGCGCCTGCGCGCGTCACTCCACCAGCTTCAGTCTGCGGTCGATGACGGCCAGCACGCGCGCAAGATCGCGCCCGCGCTTGAGCACCATGCCGCTCGACGAGACGACCGCGAACGCGCCCTGCCTTGCGGCGAGCGCCGGCGTTTTCTCGATGCGGTAGAGCGGCGTTTCCGACGCGCGACGGAAGATGGCGAACACCGCCTTCAGTGGCGTGAAGTCGATGGCGTAGTCGCGCCATTCGCCCTCGGCCACTCGTCGTCCGTAGACGTTGAGGATGGCCTGCAGCTCGCGCCGGTCGAACGAGACGGGGCGGGGCGCCGGCCGCCCGGCCGGGCACAGGACGGCGGAGGAATTCGCCGGGGCCGGGCCGCGCTCGAACGCGACGACCTCGGCCCCCGAATGCGCGCCGGGATGGACGCCTTCAGAATCCGTCATGGCCTGCATCGTGCCGTGCTTGCGCCCGGCGCGCAAGCCGGTCCGCGGAAACAGCCGAAGCGGCGCCGAAGATTTCCAAATTTCGCCGGAATCCGGCCGCTCGCCGGCCCCTTTGGATGGCCATTTTCAAGCATCGACACGCTCTGGCGTCGTTCCGTCGGTTCTCGTTAGCCCCCCAGCCCGCCGGTGGAACATGTGACGTCGGGATCCGTGCCTCGATTTGGGAGCCGGCGCTTTCGGGTGTCCGGCTCCCTTATTTTTTGGCGGTTGAATTTCGCGCCCGCGCCGGCGATATCCACGCCCGACGCCACCCTCGCTGCGAGTTTCCATGTCCGAACCTGCCGACCAGACCGCCGCCGGAGCCACGCGCCGTCCGTTCGAGGCCGATGTCGCGCGCCTGCTCGAACTCGTCGTCCATTCCGTCTATTCCGATCGCGACATTTTCGTCCGCGAGTTGATTTCCAACGCCGCCGACGCCTGCGAGAAACTGCGGTTTGAAATCGCCGCGGCGGGAATCGAGGCGCCGGCCGCGCCGTTTCGCATTCTCATCTCCCTCGACAAGGACGCGCGCCGCATCGCATTCGAGGACAACGGCGTCGGCATGAACCGGGCCGATCTCGAATCCGCGCTCGGCGTCATCGCCAATTCCGGCACCCGCGCCTTTCTCGAACAGATCGAACGCGGCGGCGAACGCAAGGCCGACAATCTCATCGGCCGCTTCGGCATCGGTTTCTATTCGGCCTTCATGGTCGCAGACCGGGTGGACGTGTTTTCGCGCCGCGCGGGCGAGAGCGAAGGATGGCTCTGGTCGTCGGACGGGAAAGGCGCCTATGCGATCGCGCCCTCCGACGAGGCGCCGCGGAACGGGGCGCGCATCGTCCTGCATCTGAAAACGGACGCAGACGAATATCTCGACGCGTTCCAGCTCGAACGAATCGTGCGCGAACATTCGGCGGGCGCGCCCGTCCCGATCGATCTCGTGGACGGCGGCGGCGAGCCGAAACGCATCGGCGACGGCGCGGCTCTGTGGGCGCGCCCGCGCAGCAACATCATGCCGGAGCAATATGCGGAATTCTATCGCGCCATCTCGGGCCATTTCGACGAGCCGGCGCTGACCGCGCATTGGCGCGCGGAAGGCCGGCACGAGTTTGACGCGCTCGCCTTCGTGCCCTCGGCGCGTCCGTTCGATCTGTTTCACCCGGGTCGCAAGGGCCATGGCCGGCTGTACGTGCGCCGGGTGCTGGTCTCGCAGGACGCCGACCTCGTGCCGTCCTGGCTGCGCTTCGCGACGGTCCTGATCGATTCGGCCGACGTGCCGCTCAACGTCTCGCGCGAGATCGTGCAGAAAAGCCCCGTGCTAGCCGCCATCCGCAAGATCGTCGTCGGGCGCATCCTGCAGGAACTGACCAGACTCGCAGGCGACGACGCGGAGAAATACGCCGCGTTCTGGAAGAATTTCGGCGCGGTGCTGAAAGAGGGTCTCTACGAGGATCCCGAGCGGCGCGACGCCCTGTTCGCGCTCGCGCGCTTCGCCACGTCCCGCCATCCCGAAGGCGGACGCACGCTGAAGGACTATGTCGCGAACCTGCGCGAGAACCAGACCGCGATCTATTACCTGACCGGCGCCGACGCCGCCGACCTCGCCAGGAGTCCGCATCTGGAAGCCTTCCGCGCGCACGATGTCGAGGTGCTGCTTCTGTCGGACCCTGTGGATTCCTTCTGGGTGACGAACGCGCTCGGCTTCGACGGCAAGCCCTTCAAGTCCGCCGCCCAAGGCAAGCTCGACATTCAGGCGATCCCGCGCGCGCAAGGCGCCGTGGCGACCGGCGCGCCCGATGTCGGCGCGGACGACGCCGCCGCGCTGGCGGCGATGAAGGCGCGGCTGTCGGCCTTCGTATCCGACGTGCGCGCTTCCGACCGGTTGCAGGAAAGCGCGGCCTGTCTGGTGGCGGCCGACGATGCGGTGGACCGCACGCTGTCGCGGATTCTGGGCGAGGCGAGTCCGTTCGGCGCTCAGGCCAAACCCGTTCTCGAAATCAATCTCGCCCACCCGCTCATGCGCGCGCTGGTCGGCGCGCGCGGCGACGAACAGGCGTTCGGCGAGGCGGCCGAGCTGACGCTCGGTCTCGCGCAGATCGCCGACGGCGAACTGCCTGCCGCGCCCGCCGATTTCGCGCGCCGCCTGTCGCAATGGCTGGCGCGCGGGGTGGCGGACACGTCCGCCGGTCCGGCCGATGGCTGAGGGCGCGACCCGCGCCGACGCGCTCGCGCAGGCGCGCGCCGCGCTCCTTGAGGCTGGAATCGACAGCGCGGCCGAGGACGCCCGCGCGCTGCTTGCGGCGGCCTGCGGGATCGGCGCGCTCGCCCTCCTGACCGATCCCGCCGCGCCGATCGCCACGGCGGACGCCGTGCGCCTGGACGGCTGGCTGGCGCGCCGGGCCGCCGGCGAGCCGACCACCCGCATTCTCGGCCGCCGGCCGTTCTGGACGCTCGACCTGGCCGTTCGACCGCAGGTGCTCGACCCCCGCCCCGACAGCGAAGCGGTCGTTCGCCTCGCCCTGCGGCGCAATGTCGCGGGCGCGCGGCGCCTGCTCGATCTGGGGGCAGGCTCCGGCGCGCTTCTGTGCGCGCTTCTGGCGGAGGCCCCGTCCGCGTTCGGGATCGCCGTGGACCTCTCGCCGCAGGCCTGCGCGGCGAGCGCCGCCAATCTGGCCGCGAGCGGATTTGCGGGTCGCAGCGCGGTGGCGCGGGGCGTGTGGGGCGCGGCGCTCGAAGGGTCTTTCGACCTCGTGGTCAGCAACCCGCCCTATATTCCGAGCGGCGATCTGGCTGGGCTGGACAGGGCGGTTCGGCTGCACGATCCCGCGCTCGCGCTCGACGGCGGGGCGGACGGTCTCGACGCCTATCGCGCGCTGCTGCCGCAGGCCGCCCGGCTCATGGCGCCTGGCGGCTCCATCATTCTGGAGATCGGCGCCGGCGCCGAGGATGCGGTCGCCGATATCGCCGCGGCCGCCGGATTGCGCGGCTGCGATCGCGAGCGCGACCTTGGCGGTCACGTGCGCGCCCTCGCCTTCCACTGACCGGCGCGAACGGCCGGGAGCGCCGAAAGCGCTTGGCGGAACGGGCGAAACAGGCTACAAGGCGCATGAAAGCGATGCAGCCGAAAGGCTGGCGCTCCAGCTCCGTCCATAGAGTTGTGCAACGGGTCGGGTTCGCGGCCGGGGGTTCGGCCGCTGTCGTTGCGAGCGTCTGTGGATGTAGCGTCTCCCATCGCGGTTCGGACGGAATGGGCGGGGTCGAGACGCGGGAAGGCTGCGCCGGAAGCGCCGCGCGAACGTCGGGTCGGCCCGACTGCGCCGGCTCCGAAGTCGCCGTGTGGAATCCGAGGCTCCCGAATCGTTGGACGAGGCCATTTGAATCCCAATTTCGCGCTGGACCGGCCGCGCGCCGGACCGTTTGCGCGGCGCGCGCCCGCTTTCGACGACACGATGGCGCGCTGTCAACCGGACGTCGGCTGAGGACCCAAGGAACGTCATGAGACCTGGTCAGAACAAGAGATTGCGGGGCCGCAACCAGCGCAAGGGCCCCAACCCCTTGACGCGCTCCTACGAGTCGAACGGCCCCGACGTGAAAGTGCGCGGCACCGCCCAGCACATCGCCGAGAAATATCTCCAGCTCGCGCGCGACGCCCAGTCGTCCGGCGATCCCGTGATGGCCGAAAGCTATCTCCAGCACGCCGAACATTATTACCGGCTGATCGCCGCCGCGCAGGCCGCCCAGCAGGCGCAGATGGGCCTGCGTCCCGCCGGCGCCGAAACCGAGGCCGAGGAGGAAGAGGAAGAGGCGTTGCCCGACCGGTTCGCCTCCGTCGCCGAGCGCCTGCCGCAGCCCCAGTATCCGCAGAACCCGCAGGGCGGTCAGCAGCCCTATCCCGATCGGCAGGATCGGCCGCAGGACCAGCGTCAGGATCGGCAACCCTACGGCGAAGGCCGACAGCGGTTCGAGGGCGAGCGTCAGCCCCGTCAGGAGTTCGATCGCGGCGACCGGCCCGAGCGCCAGGATAGGCCGGAGCGGCAAGACAGGCCGGAGCGGCAAGACAGACAGGAGCGGCAAGACAGGCAGGAACGGCAGGACCGCGGCTACCGTCAGAACTTCAACAACCGCGACAACCGCCGCTTCCGCGACAACCGCAACGAGCAGCCGCGGTTCGAGGCCGAGCCGCGCGGCCCTGAACGCGCGCCCGACGAGGCGCGCGCGGCCGACGAGCCTGTGGGTCTGCCGGCCTTCATCACGGCGCCGGTGCGCGCGCCGGTCGCCGCCGAGGGCGCCGCGCCCGAGCCGGCGCGCGAGGAACAGGCAGAGGCGGGCGGTTATCACCTGCGTCCGCGCCGCCGTCGCCGCCGTCCGGCGGGCGAGGGCGAAGGCGCCGAGAGCGGCGCGCCGGTCGCCCCCGAAATCGACTGACGCCGACGCCCGGGCCCCGCGCCCGGGCGTTTTCTTTTGTCCGCGCGCGCCATGGCCCTACACGGCGGCGCGGCGCTTCCTACATTTCAGGCGACGGTCGCCGATGGAGGCGGGCGCGGAGGCGCGGCGCGCGTTTTCTCCCTATGCTCGTCTCCGGGACCGAATCATTGCGTCACGGCGCGCTTCGACCGCTTCGGGGTCGGGGCGCGGGCAAGGAGTCCGGCATGAATTTCGAGAAATACACCGAGCGCGCACGCGGTTTCGTTCAGTCCGCGCAGTCGCTGGCCATCCGCGAAGGCCACCAGCAATTCACTCCCGAACACATTCTGAAGGTTCTGCTCGACGATCCGGAGGGATTGGCGGCGGGCCTGATCGACAAGGCGGGCGGACGCGCGCGCGATGCGCTCCAGCAGGTGGACATGGCGCTCGCCAAATTGCCGAAAGTGCAGGGCGCCGGCGCAGGCCAGCTTTATCTCAGCCCCACCACCGCGCGGCTGTTCGACAATGCCGAGAAGATCGCGCAGAAGGCGGGCGACAGTTTTGTCACCGTCGAGCGATTGCTTCTCGCGCTGGCGATGGAAAAGAGCGCCGAGGCCGGCAAGATTCTGGCCAACGTGGGCGTGACGGCGCAGACGCTGAACGCCGCCATCGAGGACCTGCGCAAGGGCCGCACCGCCGATTCGGCATCGGCCGAGAACGCGTATGACGCGCTGAAGAAATATGCGCGCGACCTGACCGAGGACGCGCGCGCGGGCAAGCTCGACCCCGTCATCGGCCGCGACGAGGAAATTCGGCGCACGGTCCAGGTGCTCTCCCGCCGCACCAAGAACAATCCGGTTCTGATTGGCGAGCCGGGCGTCGGCAAGACCGCGATCGCCGAAGGGCTCGCGCTGCGTATCGTCAATGGCGACGTGCCGGAATCGCTGAAGGACAAGAAGCTGCTCGCCCTCGACATGGGCGCGCTGATCGCCGGCGCGAAATATCGCGGCGAGTTCGAGGAGCGCCTGAAGGCCGTTCTCAACGAGGTGCAGGCGGCCGAAGGCGGCGTCATCCTGTTCATCGACGAGATGCACACGCTCGTCGGGGCCGGCAAGGCCGACGGCGCCATGGACGCCTCCAACCTGTTGAAGCCGGCGCTGGCGCGCGGCGAACTGCATTGCGTCGGCGCGACCACGCTCGACGAATACCGCAAACATGTCGAGAAGGACGCGGCGCTCGCACGCAGGTTCCAGCCGGTGTTCGTCAGCGAACCGACGGTGGAGGACACGATCTCCATCCTGCGCGGGCTGAAGGAGAAATACGAACTGCACCACGGCGTGCGCGTGACCGACGGCGCGCTGGTGGCCGCCGCCACGCTCTCCAACCGCTATATTTCCGACCGCTTCCTGCCCGACAAGGCGATCGACCTCGTGGACGAGGCGGCCTCGCGCCTGCGCATGCAGGTCGATTCGAAGCCCGAGGAGCTCGACGAGCTCGACCGGCGGATCGTGCAGTTGAAGATCGAGCAGGAGGCTCTGAAAAAGGAAAGCGACCGCGCCTCGCGCGACCGTCTCGCCAAGCTCGAAGGCGAACTGGCCGATCTGGAGGAGAAATCCGCCGCGCTGACCGCGCGCTGGAAGGCAGAGAAGGACAAGCTCGGCCAGGCGCAGAAAATCAAGGAGCAGCTTGAGGTCGCGCGCAACGATCTGTTGCAGGCCCAGCGGCGCGGCGAATATCAGCGCGCCGGCGAATTGACCTACGGTGTCATTCCCGATCTCGAAAAGAGACTCGCCGCCGCCGAGGCGACGAACGGCGCGGCGCTGGTGGAGGAGGCTGTCACGCCCGATCACGTCGCGCAGGTCGTGTCGCGCTGGACCGGCGTGCCGGTCGACAAGATGCTCGAAGGCGAGAAGGAAAAGCTTCTGAAAATGGAAGCCGAACTCGCCCGGCGCGTCGTCGGTCAGCAGGAAGCGGTGCGCGCGGTTTCGACCGCCGTGCGCCGCGCGCGCGCCGGCTTGCAGGATCCCAACCGGCCGATTGGCTCGTTCATGTTCCTGGGCCCCACGGGCGTCGGCAAGACCGAACTAACCAAGGCGCTCGCCAGCTTCCTGTTCGACGACGAGACCGCGATGGTGCGGCTCGACATGTCGGAATACATGGAGAAGCACTCGGTCTCCCGTCTCATCGGCGCGCCGCCCGGTTATGTCGGCTATGAGGAAGGCGGCGCGCTGACGGAAGCCGTGCGCCGGCGGCCCTATCAGGTCGTGCTGTTCGACGAGATCGAGAAGGCGCATCCGGACGTGTTCAACGTGCTGTTGCAGGTCCTCGACGACGGCCGCCTGACCGACGGACAGGGCCGCACGGTCGACTTCCGCAACGTGCTTGTCATCATGACCTCGAATCTGGGCTCCGAATTTCTCGTCATGCAGAAGGACGGCGAGGATTCGAGCGCGGTTCAGGCCGAAGTCATGCATGTCGTGCGCGCGCATTTCCGGCCCGAGTTTCTCAACCGCGTGGACGAGATCATTCTGTTCCATCGGCTGCGGCGCCAGGACATGGGCGCGATCGTCGATATCCAGTTCCGCCGTCTCGGCAAGCTTCTGGAGGATCGCAAGATCGTTCTCGATCTCGACGCCAAGGCGCGCGCCTGGCTCGCCGACAAGGGCTACGATCCAGCCTACGGAGCGCGGCCGCTGAAACGCGTGATCCAGCGCAATGTGCAGGATCCGCTCGCCGAACTGGTGCTGGCGGGCGAGGTGGCGGACGGCGAAACCGTCGCCCTGTCCTCCGGCCCCGGCGGCCTGACTATCAACGGCAGGCCCGTGTCGCGCGAAGGCGCGGCCAACGATCCGGGCGAGCCGCAGGGGACGGTCGTCACATTCCCGAAAGGGGCGTGACGGCGCGGGTCAGGACGGCGCGCGGCAATACGAACAGGTTCGGGACGGAAGGGGCGGCGTCAGGCCGCCCTTTCATTTTGCGCAATTGGCGCCTGCGTTCCTGATGAGATATTCGTTGGCCTGCAGAAATGCGCGGGCGCGCGCGGCCGTGGACGGACCCTGCGCCGGCGCGGCGCCGAGGCCGAACTTTTCCTTCACGCCCAGCCGCACCAGATCGAGCAGTTCCGCCGTCGAGGCCGGACCCATCGTGCGCAGCATCGCGCCCGTCAGGCAGCCGCAGGACCTGGCCGGCGGCAGCGAAGCGTCGAATGGCGCGCGGGCGTTGATCGCCGCGGCGATCTCGTAGAGCCGACACAGTTGGGCCGCGCGCGCTTCGACATTCTGCGCCGTAATCGGCGCATCGAGCATGCGCGCCGCGTAGAACAGCGCGCCGCCGGCGATCGCAAGGCCGAACGTCGTCATGCCGAAAATGATGCGAACGGATCCCATCGCCGTGCGCCGAACGGCTTATTTCAACAGGCCGGTCACGCCCGCATAGATGAGAAACGCGCCCATCAATCCACGATAGGCGACGAACGGCCAGGAGGAGAAGCGTTCGAGAATGCGTAACAGGCCCCAGATCGCGCCGAATGCGGAAATGGAGGCGACCACCAGCCCGAACCCGAGCACGGACCAGGCGTAGGCGTCGATGCCGGCCTTGTAGAGGATGTAGAACTCCTTCAGCCCTGCGCCCGTGATGGCCGGCAGCCCGAGCAGGAAGGAGAACTTCGCCGCGTCCTCGCGCGAAAAATCGCGGAACAGCGCCGCCGTCAGCGTGGAGCCGGAGCGCGACACGCCCGGAATGAGCGCGCCGACCTGCGCGATGCCGACGATCATTGCATCCTTCAGCGTGAAGTCCTCGTATTTGCGCGTGTGGCGGCAATAGGATTCGGCGATCGCCATCAACAGAGCCATGGTGAGCGACGCGATGCCGATCACTTCCAGCGATCGCAACGGCGTGTTGCAGGCGTTGAGCGCCTTGGAGATGATCAGCCCGCCGATCACGAGCGGCACGGTGGCGAGCGCGATGTACATCGCCATGCGGAAATGGCGGTCGGAGAAATCGCGCCGCACCACGGCGCCGACGGAACCGAACACGAGCGCGCGCACATCCGACCAGAAATAGGAGATGACCGCGGCCACCGCCGCCGCCTGCATGGCCGCCGAAAAGGCGGTGCCCGGATCGCGCCAGCCGAGCAGCGAGGGCACGATCTTCATGTGCGCGGTGGAAGAGATCGGCAGAAGCTCGGTGATGCCCTGCACCACCCCCAGCACGGCGACCTTCAAATAGCCGAGCTCGATGAAACCCGTGTCGAGCCCGTTCGTGCAACCCGTCGCCATGCGTTGTCCGTCTGTCGAGAAAGCCGCGGCACGTTAGGCCGCGATTGGTTTACGCCCTGTTAACCATGCCGTTCGGTCACGCGGCTTTGCTCGCGCCCGCGCTCACGATGCGCACGATGTCGGCCATGATGGCGTTGAGGTCGAAGTCCTTCGGCGTGTAGACCGCGGCGACGCCCGCCGCTTTCAAGAGCCGCTCGTCCTCCGGCGGAATGATGCCGCCGACGATCAGCGGAATGTCGGAGACGCCTTCCGCGCGCATGCGCTCCAGCACCTCGCGCACCAGCGGCGCGTGCGAGCCGGACAGGATCGACAGGCCGACGCAATGCACGCCTTCTTCGAGCGCGGCGTTGACGATCTCGGCCGGCGTCAGGCGGATGCCCTCGTAGACGACCTCCATGCCGCAGTCGCGCGCGCGCACGGCGATCTGCTCAGCGCCGTTCGAATGGCCGTCGAGCCCCGGCTTGCCGACCAGGAACTTGATGCGCCGCCCGAGCTTTTGCGACACGCGCTCGACTTCCGCGCGCACGTTGGCGATTTCTCCGCCCGTCTGGCGCATCGCGCGGCCGACGCCGGTCGGCGCACGATATTCGCCGAAGATTTCGCGCAACGCCTGACCCCATTCGCCGGTGGTGACGCCCGCCTTCGCCGCCGCGATCGAGGGCTCCATGACATTGCGCCCTTCGGTCGCCGCCGCGCGCAGGTCCGCCAGCGCCTTCTCGACCGCCTTGGCGTCGCGCGCCGCGCGCCAGGCTTGCAGTTTCTCGATCTGCTCGGCCTCCACATGCGCCGGCACGACCATGATCGATCCTTCGCCCGCCGTGAGCGGAGAAGGTTCGGTCTCGGTGAACTTGTTGACGCCGACGACGATCTGTTCGCCGCGCTCGATCTGTTCGAGGCGCCGCGTATTGGATTCGACGAGCCTGGATTTCATGTAGCCGGTGTCGATCGCCGCCACCGCGCCGCCCATCGCGTCGATCGCGTTCAGTTCCTCGTAGGCCTGCGCCTTGAGTTCGTCGACCTTGCGCCTGATCTCGGTCGAACCGTCGAAAATGTCGGCGTATTCGAGCAGGTCCGTCTCGTAGGCGAGAATCTGCTGCATGCGCAGCGACCATTGCTGGTCGAACGGGCGCGGAAGACCGAGCGCCTCGTTCCAGGCCGGCAATTGCACGGCGCGTGCGCGCGCATTCTTCGACAACACGACCGCGAGCGTTTCCAGAAGAATGCGGTAGACGTTGTTTTCAGGCTGCTGTTCCGTCAGACCGAGCGAATTGACCTGCACGCCGTAGCGAAAGCGGCGGAATTTTTCGTTCTTCACGCCATAGCGTTCGCGCGTGATCTCGTCCCACATTTCGGTGAACGCGCGCATCTTGCACAGTTCCGTCACGAACCGCATGCCGGCGTTGACGAAGAACGAGATGCGGCCCGTCACCGCCTCGAACTCCGCGTCCGAGACGCCGGCCGCCTTCACCGTGTCGAGGACCGCGACAGCAGTGGCCAGCGCATAGGACAGCTCCTGCACCGGCGTCGCGCCGGCTTCCTGCAGATGGTAGGAGCAGACGTTCGTCGGATTCCATTTCGGAACCTCGCGCGTGGTGAACAGAATCACGTCCCGGGTCAGCCGCAGCGAAGGCGCGGGCGGAAAGACATAGGTGCCGCGCGAAAGATATTCCTTGATGATGTCGTTCTGCGTGGTGCCCTGCAGCGCCTCCCGCGGGGCGCCCTGCCCGTCGGCCGCCGCGATATAAAGCGACATGAGCCACGGGGCGGTCGCATTGATCGTCATCGACGTGTTCATCTCCGCGATCGGGATGCCGTCGAACAGCGTGCGCATGTCGCCCAGATGCGAGACCGGCACGCCCACCTTGCCCACCTCGCCGCGCGCCAGCGGATGGTCGGAATCATAGCCTGTCTGGGTCGGCAGATCGAAGGCGATGGACAGGCCCGTCTGCCCCTTGCCAAGGTTGCGCTTGTAAAGCGCGTTGGATTCGGCCGCCGTCGAATGGCCGGCGTAGGTTCTGAAAATCCAGGGCTTTTCCCTCTGGGGCGCCTTCTCGACCATGATATCCTCGCGACCTCGTGCGAAATCTCGCCTCTCCTATAAGCATGGCGACGGCGAGGCAATCGGTTGCGCAATGATAAGCCGTTGCCAAGACCGGGCCGCTCCATGCATATGGACGCGCCCGAGTTGTTGCAATTTCGATAGTGCATTGCAACAAAGCTGATAAATTGGGACCGTCCGGCTCGCCGGACTGATCGATGGAGCAGGGAATTGACCGCAGTTAAGCCCGCCGCCAAAGGCGCCGCCAAGAGCCCCGCCGCCGCCAAGAGCAAGGACGCGCCTGCTTCGACCGGCGAGAAGAAGGATCTTTACGACCTCGGCGAGATTCCGCCGCTCGGCCATGTGCCGAAGAACATGCACGCCTGGGTCATCCGCAAGGAGCGCCACGGCCCGCCGGAAAGCGCGATGCAGCTGGAGGTCGTGCCGACCTGGGAGCTCGACAGCCACGACGTGCTGGTGCTCGTGATGGCGGCCGGCGTCAATTACAACGGCGTATGGGCCGCGCTCGGCGAGCCGATCTCGACGCTCGACGCGCATAAGCATCCCTTTCATATCGCCGGCTCCGACGCCTCGGGCGTGGTGTGGGCGGTCGGCTCCAAGGTGAAGCGCTGGAAGGTCGGCGACGAAGTCGTCATCCACTGCAATCAGGACGATGGCGACGACGAGGAGTGCAACGGCGGCGACCCGATGTTCTCCTCCTCGCAGCGCATCTGGGGCTACGAGACGCCCGACGGCTCCTTCGCCCAGTTCTGCCGCGTGCAGGACCGCCAGCTGATGGAGCGCCCCAAGCACCTGACCTGGGAAGAGGCCGCCTGCTACACGCTCACGCTGGCGACCGCCTATCGCATGCTGTTCGGCCACGAGCCGCACCGGCTCAAGCCCGGCGACAACGTGCTCATCTGGGGCGCCTCCGGCGGTCTGGGCGTATTCGGCGTGCAGCTTTGCGCGGCCGCAGGCGCCAACGCCATCGGCGTCATCTCCGACGAGTCCAAACGCGACTACGTCATGAGCCTGGGCGCCAAGGGCGTCATCAACCGCAAGGATTTCGAAGGCTGCTGGGGTCAGCTGCCCAAGGTCAACAGCCCCGAGTTCGCCGCCTGGACCAAGGCCGCGCGCGGCTTCGGCAAGGCGATCTGGGACATCACCGGCAAGAAGGACGTCGACACCGTCTTCGAACATCCCGGCGAATCGACGTTTCCGCTGTCGTGCCTCGTGGTGAAGCGCGGCGGCATGGTGGTGTTCTGCGCCGGCACCACCGGATTCAATCTCACCTTCGACGCGCGTTACGTCTGGATGCGCCAGAAGCGCATTCAGGGTTCGCATTTCGCGCATCTGAAACAGGCCTCCGCCGCCAACAAGTTCGTCATCGACCGCCGCGTCGATCCCTGCATGTCGGAAGTGTTTCCGTGGAGCAAGATTCCGCTGGCGCACACCAAGATGTGGAAGAACCAGCACGCGCCCGGCAACATGGCCGTGCTCGTGAATTCGCCGAAGCCGGGCCTGCGCACGGTGGAGGACGTGATCGAGGCGCGCGGCTGATTTCGCGCGCCTGCCGTCACAAAGAACCCGGCGTATCCTGCGACGCCGGGTTTTTTTTCGCGCGCGCGGCGCGCGCGATCGCCGCGTTGAACTCGCCGCCGATCAGGAAGATCGCCGACAGCGCATACAGGAACAGCAGCGTGATCATGACCGAGGCCAGGCCCGCGTAGGTCGAGATGTAGTTGGCCGAAAACCGTTCGAGATAAAGTCCGAACGCCTCGCCGAACACGATCCACGATCCGCACGTCAGCAGCACGCCCGGCATCACATGGCGCATGCGGCGTTTGCCGGCGGCTAGATAGCGGTGCAGCACGCTCAGCGAAAAGATCAGCACGAGAAAGATCGCCACGATCCGCGCCGCGGTGACAAGCCGCGTCAGCTCCTCAAGCCGCGGCGCGAGCGCGACCGCCCGGTTCCAGATGAGCGGGGCCAGCACGACCAGAAAGGCGAAGACGAGCAGCGTGCCGGCGCCGAGAAACACGAACGCCACGCTTTCGAGCCGCAACGCCCACCAGGCGCGCGCTTCCTTTTCGCCGTAGGCGCGGTTCAGTCCGATGCGCATCGCCTCGACCGCGCTCGCGGCGAAATAGACGCCGAGGACCGCACCGAGCGCAGCCAGGCCCGAACGCGGCTCGGTCAGCACATTGTGCACCTCGCGCGCGATCGGCGCGGCGACTTCCGGCGGCCAGGCCTCGAACAGAAGCTCCGAGGCGCGGTCGGCGAGCGCGGGCTGGCCGATCATGCCGGCGACCGCGCCAAGAAAGATCAGGAACGGAAACAGCGCGGTCAGAGCCGACAGGGCCACGTGGCTCGCCAGCGCCCATCCGTCGTCGGTGTCGAAATTCGTCCACGCTTCGACAAGCGTGCGCCAGAACCATGCCATGCGAACGCCCCCGCCGCGGGCCGGCGCCCGCCGCCCGATTCGCGCCGGACGATTATGCGCCTGTTGCGCCGCGCGCGCCGAAGCGCCGCTCCACGTAACTTTCGACGATCGACTTGAATTCGTCCGCGATGCCCGCCCCGCGCAGCGTCATGGCCTTGCTGCCGTCGATGAAGACGGGAGCGGCCGGCGTCTCGCCAGTGCCCGGCAGCGAAATGCCGATGTCGGCGTGTTTGGATTCGCCCGGCCCGTTGACGATGCAGCCCATGACGGCCACGTTCAGCGCCTCCACGCCCGGATAGATCCTGCGCCATTCCGGCATGCGGTCGCGAATGTGATCCTGGATGTCGCGCGCCAGCTCCTGAAACACAGTCGAGGTCGTGCGCCCACAGCCGGGGCAGGCCGCCACCAGCGGCACGAAGGTGCGGAACCCCATGGTCTGGAGAATCTCCTGCGCCACCTGCACCTCACGCGTGCGGTCGCCGCCGGGTTCGGGCGTGAGCGACACGCGGATCGTGTCGCCGATCCCCTCCTGCAGCAGCACCCCGAGCGCGGCCGATGAGGCGACGACGCCCTTGGTGCCCATGCCGGCTTCAGTGAGGCCCAGATGCAGCGCATAGTCCGCGCGCGCCGCCAGCATCCGATAGACCGAGACGAGGCCCTGAACCGCCGACACTTTCGCCGAAAGCACGATGCGATCCTTCGGCAGGCCGATCTCCTCGGCGAGCGCGGCCGAACCGAGCGCCGAGCGCACCAGCGCCTCGCGCGTGACAGCCATCGCATCGATCGGCGCGGGCGCGCGCGCGTTCTGGTCCATCAGCGCGGCGAGCATCTCCTGGTCGAGCGAGCCCCAGTTGGCGCCGATGCGCACGGCCTTGCCATGGCGGATCGCCGTTTCGACGATGGCGGCGAACTGCGCGTCCTTCTTGTCCTTGAAGCCGACGTTGCCGGGATTGATCCGGTATTTGTCGAGCGCCTGGGCGCAGGCCGGATGATCGGCGAGCAGCTTGTGCCCGATGTAGTGGAAATCGCCCACCAGCGGCGCATGGCAGCCCCTGGCGCGCAGGCGATCGCGAATATGCGGCACGGCGGCGGCCGCCTCGTCGCGGTCGACCGTGATGCGCACGATTTCCGAGCCGGCTTGCGCGAGCGCCATCACCTGCGCGACGGTCGCCTCGACATCGGCCGTGTCGGTGTTGGTCATGGATTGCACGACGATCGGCGCGCCGCCGCCGATCCGCACGGCGCCCGGCCCCTCGCCCACGAGAACGCCTTCGGTGGGGTGGCGCGGGCGTGGCGCGGCGGCGATCGGCTCAGGCAGACAGTCGGCGGGTGTGGCGTCGGTCATGGTCCGTCTTTCGGCAACGAGCGCTCAGGCCGCGCAGGCGGCGCACCGGCCTGCGATTTCTATGATCTCGGCGCGCGCGTCAAATTTGTGGGCGGCCGCCACCGACTTCAGGTCGGCCGCCAGCGGCCCGGAAGTCGCCTCCTCCACGCGCCCGCAGGTCTCGCAGATGAGGAACGCCACCGGCTCGCGCGCGCCATGCTTGTGCCCGCACGCCATATACGCGTTGCGCGAGGCAAGCCGATGGGCGAGCCCCTGATCCACGAGGAAGTCGAGCGCGCGGTAGACCTGAATGGGCGCGGGTCTGCGCCCGTCGGCGCCTTTCAGCATGTCGATCATCTCGTAGGCGCCGATGGCGCGGGCCTCGCGCGTGAGAATGTCGAGCACCGCGCGACGGCCGGGCGTGAGCCGCGCCGTCCGGGCGCAACCGTCCGCGTCGCCGTCGTGGGAATGGGGGCCGTGTTTGCTCATCGCCTTAATATAGGTCGCAACGGGTCGGAAACTCCAATCGCTTTCGGGTATGGGGACCGGTAAGGTCGACCGATCGGAGATCGGCGCCTGCCGGGCATTTTATTGAGGATCTGAGATGTCTTTAGCCAATCGCAACGCCATCGTCACCGGATCGACCAGCGGCATCGGCCTCGCCTACGCCCGCGCGCTGGCCAGGGAAGGCGTCAATGTGGTCATCAACGGTTTCGGCGACGCCGGCGCCATCGAGCGCGAGCGCACCGGCATCGAGAACGAATTCAAGGTCAAGTGCCTCTACGACGGCGCCGATATGTCCAAACCCGCCGAAATCGCCGCCATGGTGAAGAACGCCGAGGCCCGTCTCGGCTCGGTCGACATTCTCATCAACAACGCCGGCATCCAGTTCGTCTCGCCGATCGAGGATTTCCCGGTCGAGAAATGGGACCAGATCATCGCCATCAATCTTTCCTCCGCCTTCCATACCATGCGCGCGGCCGTGTCCGGCATGAAGGCGCGCAAATGGGGCCGCATCATCAACACCGCCTCGGCCCATTCGCTGGTCGCCTCTCCCTTCAAATCGGCCTACGTCTCGGCCAAGCATGGCATCGCGGGCCTCACGAAGACGGTCGCGCTGGAGCTTGCGACCTTCGGCGTGACGGTCAACTGCATCTCGCCGGGCTATGTGTGGACGCCGCTCGTCGAAAAGCAGATTCCCGACACCATGAAGGCGCGCAACATGACGCGCGAGCAGGTGATGAACGACGTGCTCCTGACCGCCCAGCCGACCAAACAGTTCGTGACCGTCGAACAGGTGGCTGCGCTCGCCATCTATCTGTGCTCGGACAACGCGGCGCAGATCACGGGCGCGAACATTTCGATGGACGGCGGCTGGACGGCCGCGTGACGCGCCCGTCCGCCCCACGCAAGAAAGTCACGCTGGCGCTCCAGGGCGGCGGCGCGCACGGCGCCTTCACCTGGGGCGTGCTCGACGCCTTTCTCGCCGATGGCCGGCTCGAGATCGCCGCCATTTCCGGCACCAGCGCGGGGGCGATGAACGCCGTCGTGCTGGCGGACGGCATGTGCGAGGGCGGCGCGGAGCGCGCGCGCCGGCAGCTCGCCGATTTCTGGCGCGCCGTAAGCGTCGACGGCAAGATGACCGACGTGCAGCGCAATCTGTTCGACGTGTTTCTCGGCGCGGTGAAGCCGTTCCAGATGGCGAACGAGTTCGGCAGGAATTTCTTCGAGAGCGCGACGAGCTTTTTCTCGCCCTACGATTTCAATCCGCTCGACATCAATCCGCTGCGCGAGGTGGTGGGCGAACTGATCGATTTCTCCAGGCTCCGCCGCACCGACGATCTCAAACTTTTCATCGCCGCCACCAACGTCCACACCGGCAAGATCCGCATTTTCCGCCGACCGGAACTGACCGAAGACATGCTGATGGCGTCGGCCTGCCTGCCGACACTCTTCAAGGCGGTGGTGGTGGAAGGCGCGCCCTATTGGGACGGCGGCTATTCCGGCAATCCGCCGCTCTTTCCCCTGTTCACCGAAACCGATTGTCCCGATGTCATCCTCGTTCAGATCAATCCGATCGAGCGCAAGGAGACCCCGCGCACCGCCGTCGACATCATGAACAGGCTGAACGAGATCACGTTCAACGCGCCCCTTCTCGGCGAGTTTCGCGCCATCGATTTCGTCGCGCGCCTGATCGACGCCGGACGTCTGAAGGACACGCACTACAAACGCGTCAACATGCATGTGGTGGACGGCGGCGCGGCGCTCGCCGCGTTCCCGGCAGACACGAAGTCGCGCGCCGAATACGCATTCTTTCGCCAGCTGTTCGAGCTCGGGCAGGTGGCCGGCGAGAAGTTCCTGAAGGTGAATTTCGAGACCATAGGCGTGCGCGGCTCGCTCGATCTGAAGGAAAAGCTGGTCTGAAGCGCGCACGACGGGTTTATTCATTCGGAAAGAAATGTCGACTACCTTGACCGGCGGCCGGACGCGCCGGCGGGAGGTTTTGCGCGCATGAGTTCCCTCAACCTCGCCGCGACCGGCGCCGGCGTCCTGTCGTTCGCCGTTTATTTCGCCGGGGCGCTCGGCTTCTGCGTCGCCTATTGCGCGCTCTACACCCGCATCACCCCACATAAGGAATTCGACCTCATCGTCCGCGAGGCCAACGGCGCGGCGGCCGTCGCCTTCGGCGGCAGTCTGCTCGGCTTCGCCATCGCGCTCGCCGGCGCCATCCATGTCTCGACGTCGGTGCTGGAATTCGTCTTCTGGGGCGCGGTCGCCTTCGTCACGCAATTGATCGCGTATGCGCTCGCCGCCTTCGTGCACCCCGACCTGTCGCCGGCCATCGAGCGCAATACGCTCGCCGCCGGCGTATGGGTGGCGGCGGCCTCGGTGGCCGCCGGCGTGCTCAGCGCCGCCTGCATGAGTCCGTGAGCGATGAGCAAGGCGCGAACCAGGGATCTGGCGAGCGAAGCCGTCCGGCGCAAACGCTCGACATCGATCGGCCTCCTGACGCTTGGCGCCTTCGCGCTGACAGCCGGGGGCATATACGAGGCCGCCCGGCTTCAGGAAACGGCGCGCCAGCGCGAATGCCGCGAAGCGCTCGCGCGCGGCGAGACGGCGCCGCCGGCCTGCCGCGCCTCCGGTTCCTCGCGGTCCTCGACCCATTTCAGCTCCACCGGCGGCTCTGGTTCGAGCCATACCAGCGGGGGCGCGGCGGCGCATTCGTCGACGCAGGGCGTGCATTTCGGCGGGTTCGGCTCGACCGGCGCGGCCCATGCCTTCGCGGGAGGATGAGCGCATGGCGCACCCCCAACGAAAGACGTTCGGACAACGCCCGCAACTTTCGGCGGCGCCGGCGCCGATGGCCGCGCCAGGCCGCAAGAGCACGCTCGTGCTCAGCCTCGCCACGCTCGGCGCCCTCGGCCTTGCGGGCGCGGTCTACGCGACGCTGCCCGCCTCCGCCCCCGCCCCGGCGCAATCCTGCCCGAGGGACCAGAACGGCGCCGAAAACTGCGCGCGCACCGGACGCTCGTCCTTCTTCTTTTTCTGGCGCGGCGGCGCGACGCCCGCCCCGGCGCCGCAGGCTGCGCAGGCGTTGCGCCCGACCCCGCCCGGCCTGCGTCCTGCGATGGCGCCGGCGGCGCCGGTCAAGTTCGGCGGCTTCGGCGCCTCGGCCACGGGCCACGGCGCGGCGGCGGGCGCCTGACATGCGCCGCATTGCGCTCCCCCCGCGCCCGGACTTCGAGAAACGCGCCGCCGACATCGGCTTCGAATTCGCCTTTCTGGATGGCGAACCCTACTGGAACGAAAGCGCGGCCTACGTCTTTTCGCTCGCCGAGATCGAGAACGATCTCGAGGCGCCGACGCAGGAACTGGCGGCGCTCGCGCGCGAGGTCGCCGGACGCGTCGTGACAGACGAGCGCGCGCTGCGCCGTCTCGGCGTTCCCGAACACGCCTGGCCGCTCATCCTGGAAAGCTGGCGACGCGAGGACGTGAGCCTCTACGGCCGGTTCGATTTTTCCTACGACGGAAACGGCCCCGCCAAACTGCTCGAATACAACGCCGACACGCCCACCAGCCTGTTCGAATCCGCCGTGGTGCAATGGTTCTGGTTGCAGGATCTGGTCGCGCGCAGGCAGATGCCGGCCCATGCCGACCAGTTCAATTCGCTGCACGAGAAACTGATCGCGCGCTGGCCCGCGGTCGCGCGCGGCGCCTATGTCCATCTCGCCTGCATGACCGGGTCGATCGAGGACCGGGGCACGGTGGCCTATCTGGCCGATTGCGCGACGCAGGCCGGATTGGACACGCGCATCGTCGACATGCAGGACATCGGCCATGTCGACGGGCGTTTCGTCGATCGCGATCTCGTCGCGCTCGACTGCGCGTTCAAGCTCTATCCGTGGGAATGGATGTTCGCGGACGAGTTTGGCAAGTCGCCGGCGCTACGCGCCACGCGCTGGGCGGAGCCGCCGTGGAAGGCGCTCTTGTCCAACAAGGGGCTGCTTGCGCTGATGTGGGAGACCGCGCCCGGACACCCCAATCTCTTGCCCGCTTATTTCGAGACCGATCCGCGCATCGGCGAACTGGGCGACCGGTTCGCGCGCAAGCCGCTGCTGTCGCGCGAGGGCGCGAATGTGTCGCTGTTCGACGGCGCCTCGATCCTCGCCAGGACGACCGGCGACTATGGCGCGGAAGGATATGTGCGGCAGGGGCTGCATCTCTTGCCGGATTTCGACGGCTGGCGCCCGGTCATGGGTTCGTGGCTCGTCGGCGCCGAGGCTGCGGGACTGGGCGTGCGCGAGGATCGATCGCTTGTCACCTCCAACCGCTCGCGGTTCACGCCGCATGTGATTCTGGACTGAAACGTGTCAGACTGGTCCCATGAGCCAGGCGAGCGACGCGCACGAAAAACAGATCGAGTACTGGAACGGCGAAGGCGGAACGCTGTGGCGCGCGCGCGCCGATAAAACCGACGTGATGCTCGCGCCCGTTCTCGCCGCCACGCTCGAAAGCGCTGCGCCGCGCGCGAACGAAACGGTCGTCGACATCGGATGCGGCTGCGGCGCCTCGACGCTCGCGCTCGCTGGCAAGGTCGCGAGCGATGGACGTGTGCTCGGCCTCGACGTGTCGGCGCCCATGCTCGCGCTTGCGCGCGAACGCGCGGCCGGAACGCCGAACGCTTCCTTCGCGCTCGCCGACGCCGCGATTCATCCTTTCGCAGCGCAGGCGGCCGATCTCGTCTTCTCACGCTTCGGCGTGATGTTCTTCGGCGATCCGACCGCCGCTTTCGCCAATCTGCGCCGCGCGCTGAAACCGACCGGGCGCCTCGCCTTCTGCTGCTGGCGCGCGCCTGATGAAAACGACTGGATGCGCGTGCCGCTGCGCGCGGTCTATGCGCACGTCCCGCGCCTGCCCAAGCCGGGACCGGAAGATCCCGGCCCCTTCTCCTTTGCAAGTCCCGACCGCGTGACGCGCATTCTGACCGGCGCGGGCTTCAGGCCGCCGTGCATGACGCCGCTCGATCTCATGCTCGACATTTCCGGTGGCGGCGGACTGGAGGAGGCGGTGGCGGACGCTTCGCGCGTCGGTCCGGCGAGCGTCGCGCTTTCGGGCCAGCCGGACGACGTGCGCGAAGCCGCCATCGCCGAAATCCGCAAGGCGCTCGCCCCGCACGCGGGGCCCGACGGCGTTCGGCTGAAAGGCGCCATGTGGATCGTCGAAACGACGCCGGGCGCCGCCGCGTGACAAATCGACCACCGGCGGCGCGCGCCCCCGACCGCGCGGATTTCATCCGCACGCATACACGCCTGCTCCATCCCCCGCACGCGCCGGAAATCGCCCTACATCTTGCCGACGAGGCGACTGCCCTGTGGGAGAAGACGGAGGAGGAGCTGGGCGAACTCGGCCTGCCCCCGCCATTCTGGGCGTTCGCATGGGCCGGCGGCCAGGCGCTCGCCCGGCACGTGCTCGACAATCCGGCTCTGGTGGCGGGCCGCAGCGTGCTCGATTTCGCCTCGGGCTCGGGCCTCGTCGCCATCGCCGCCGCCCGGGCGGGCGCGGCCCGGGTCGAAGCGAGCGAAGTCGACCCGTTCGCCATCGACGCCATCGCGCTCAACGCGCGCGCCAACGGCGTTTGCGTCACGCCCCGCCAGGGCGACATCGTCGGCCGCGACGAGGGCTGGGACGTGGTGCTCGCAGGCGACGTCTCCTACGAACGCGACATGGCCGCTCGCGTCACCGACTGGCTCTGCGCGCTGCACGGGCGCGGCGCGAGCGTGCTGATCGGCGACCCCGGCCGCTCCTATCTCGCGCGCGACCGGCTCGCGCCGCTGGCGGAATATCGCGTGGCGGTCACGCGGGCGCTGGAGGACTGCGAGATCAAGCGCACGCATGTATGGCGGTTCAAATAGCCGCGGCGCGCGCAGGCGGCGATGCTTGACCCCGCGCGCAATAGGGCGCACAACTTGTCCATGCTGCGATGCAGCAAGATCGGTCGCGTGCGGCGGGGATTTTGCATCGCTTTTCTCCCGCGAACCCGAAGCGCAGGTCGCGAAGGGTTCCCAACGCGGAGCATTTCATGGAACTCGAAGACAAGATTCGCCGCCGGCTGGCCCCTTTCGTGGTCGAGGGCAAGATCGCCGCGCCGCAGTTCGAACTGACCGGGGAAGCCGCCAGCCCCCTGAGGATCAATGTGCGGATCAAGCGCGCCGGCGTGGAGCCCGCGCTGCACGCGGCGCTGTCGGACGTGCCGGCGGGCGCCCGGCTGGTGATCGTCTCCGCGTGAGCGCCGGGGGCGCCCGGCCCGTTTGACAGACGCCCGCCGGTGGGAGCTTTCCTTCGTGCGCGGCCCGTTATAATCCCGCCGCGCCAACGGCGGGATTTTTCATGGACAAGGACATTCGGGCGGGCGAGATCGCCGCGGCGCTGCCGCAGGCGTTCGACGCCGGCCTCTATTTCGTCGGTCGGTTGCGCACGCCTTGGGCGACACGCGCCGAATGTCCGCATTATGGCGCGCTCGACGGCCCGCTCTGTCGCATCGAAATCGACGATAGGTGGCGGCCTGCCCTGCTCGGACTGGAGGGGCGCGAGTTTCTTCAGGTGCTCTATTTCATGCACCAGGCGCGACGCGACCTGCTGGTGCAGACGCCCCGCACCCGCGCCGCGCCGAGCGGAACCTTCGCCATTCGCTCGCCGGTGCGGCCGAACCCGATCGCGCTGTCGCGCGTGCGGCTGGAAAAGGTCGAGAACGGCGTTCTGTTCGTGCGCGGTCTCGATTGCATCGACGGGACGCCGCTCGTCGACATCAAGCCGGACCGTTAGCGCGTTTTCGGGCGCCCCGGCCGTTGCGCGCGCGCAAACCCGCCATTCGGCCATTGCTCTTTTCACGACCGGGTTCATCTGCAAAGAAAGAATTAACCATACGGCCCGACCATCGAGGCGATATGTTCGACGCCATCCGCAACCTGTTCGACGAAATGCGCGGCGGCGCGCCCGCCCGCGAATTCGCCGCCGACGATTATCGCATCGCCGCGGCCGCGCTGCTCGTGCATCTCGGCCATGCCGACGGCGAGCTGGACGCCGCCGAGCGGCGGTATCTGCAACGGATCGCGCAGGAAAGCTTCGGCCTCGATCCGCAGGCCGCCCGCCGGCTGGTCGCCCACGCCGAACAGGCCGAGCGCCAGTCGATCGATCTCTACCAGTTCACCAGCGTGCTCAAGCGCGCCCTCGACGAGGACGGCCGGCGCACCATCGTCGAACTGCTGTGGCAGATGGCCTATTCCGACGGCGACGCGCACGAATTCGAGGAAAACCTCGTCTGGCGCGTGGCCGAATTGCTCGGCGTCTCGTCGAGCGACCGGCTCGCGCTGCGCCGGCGCATCCGGGACGGCGAAACATGACCGCCACCCGCCGCGTGACGCTCATCACCGGCGCCTCGGACGGCATCGGCCTCGAGTTTGCGCGCGTCTTCGCCCGCCACGGCCACGACCTCGCCCTGACGGGCCGCCGCGCCGACAGGCTGGAGGCGCTCGCCGACGAAATCGCCGCCGCCGGCCGACCGCGCCCGCTGGTCCTGCCCTGCGATCTCGCCCCGGCCGACGCGCCCGGCCGCCTCGCGGAAGCGCTCACCGAGGCCGACGGCGCCGTGGAAATGCTGGTCAACAACGCCGGCTTCGGCCTCAACGGCGCCTTCGACGCGTTGCCGCGCGAAGAACAGCTCGCCATGGTCGATCTCAATGTGCGCGCGCTCGTCGCGCTCACCCATCTCTTCCTGCCGGACGTGCGCGCGGCGCGCGGCGGCGTGCTGAATGTCGCCTCCATCGCCGGCTTCGCGCCGGGACCGCACATGGCCGTCTATTATGCGACCAAGGCTTTCGTCCTCTCCTTTTCCCAGGCCCTGCACGAGGAATTGCGGCCGCACGGCGTGCGCGTGACCGCGCTCTGCCCCGGCCCCGTGCCGACCGGTTTTCAGTCGCGCGCCGGCATCGCGGAATCGGTGGCGGGAAGTGCGGCCGCGCTCAGCGCGCGCGCGACCGCCGAGGCAGGATATGCGGGTTTTCGGGACGGACGGCGCGTCGTGACGCCGGGATCGGTCAACAAGGGGCTCGCCATGGCGCTGGCCTGCATGCCGCGTCGGTTTCTGCTGCCGCGGCTCGCCGCGCGGCAGGCGTCGCGGCGCACGGATGGCTTGAAATCGTCGCATAGTTGAGGGAAGACCTGCCGATGGCGCGCGACAAAGTCCTCATCGTTCTGCATCAGGCGCACTCGACCCCCGGCCGCATCGGCCGACTTCTGGTCGAGCAGGGCGTCGAGCTCGACATTCGCCGGCCCCCTCTGGGCGACGAACTGCCGGCCACGCTCGCCGACCACCAGGGCGTCGTGATTTTCGGAGGGCCGATGAGCGCCAACGATCCCGACGACTGGCTGAAGCGCGAGATCGACTGGATCGACGTGCCGCTGCGCGAGGAGAAGCCGTTCCTCGGCGTGTGCCTCGGCGGACAGATGCTGGCGCGCAACCTCGGCCATCGCGTTGCGCCCCATCCGCTCGGCCACGCGGAAATCGGCTATTATCCGATCCGTCCGACCAGAGAGAGCGAGAACTGTTTCGGCCGCGGCTATCCCAGCACGGTCTACCAGTGGCACCGCGAAGGATTCGACCTGCCGCGCGGCGCGACGCTGCTGGCCGAGGGCGACACGTTCGAGGTGCAGGCCTTCCGCTACGGCCGCAATGCGATCGCGCTGCAATTCCATCCGGAAGTGACCTACGCGATGATGTGCCGCTGGACGACGCGCGCCTGGGAGCGGATGCAACTGCCCAACGCGCAGCCGGCCCACGCCCATCTCGACGGCTGGCGCCAGCACGACCGCGACGTGGCGCGCTGGCTGAACGACTTTCTGCGCGACTGGCGCGCCAGCGCCCGCGCTGTGCGCGCCGCCCGCGCGCAACCGGGCGCTAAGTCCGCCGCGGCTGTCGCGCTGCCGATGGCGGCGGCGCCCGCCTGACCCGACCGCTATTTGTCGCGCGCGATCGCGAAGCCTTCCGGCAGTTGATCGACCGAGACCACGACCTGCGTGGGCGTTGCGATGGCGACGCCGTGCGCGCGGAACTGTTTGAAGATTTCGAAATGCAGGTCGCTCTTCACGCGACCTGACGTTTCGACATCCTCGACGAAACAGACGAGATCGAACTTCAGGCCGCCCGGCTCCATCGCCACGAACAGGACGTTGGGCGCGGGAATGCGCGCGATCTGCTCGTGCCCCTTCGCCGCCTTGATCATGATGTCGCGCACGACGTCCGGATCGACCTCCGTTTGCAGCGTGACCGAAACGGTCACGCGCCCCACGCGATCCGAACGCACCCAGTTCTTCACGACGCCCGTGATCAGATTTGAGTTCGGAACGACCATGGTCGCGCGCTCGAACGTTTCGATTTCGGTCGATCGCACGTTGATCCGCCGCACGAAACCCTGGTCCGTGCCGACGACCACCAGATCGCCGACGCGGATGGCGCCCTCCCACAACAGGATCAGGCCCGAGACGAAATTGCTGACAATAGACTGCAGGCCGAAACCGATGCCCAGCGACAGCGCGCCGGCGACGATCGTGAGCTTGTCGAAGCCAAGTCCGATATGCGCCAGCGCCAGCAGGACCGCGAGAATGAGGCCGACATAACCGGCGCTGGTGCGTATGGCGTTGCGCAGGCCCGCGTCGAGCCGCGTGGCTGGCAGAAATCTCTCGCTCAGCCAGTTCTGCGTCGCGCGCGTGGCGGCATAGATGGCGCCGAAGATCAACAGCGCGACGATGAGACTGCGCGGCGAAATCTCCACATCGCCGATGTTGAAGCCGAAGAACGCCTTGCGCAGCCCCGACTGGAAATCCTCCGAGCCGATTCCCCACGGCGCGACGATGAGCAGAGCGGCGAAGACAAAGACCAACAGCCGCGACAGGCCCGACAGGAGCACGCCGAGCTGGTTGACGCCGTCGCGCGACAGGCCAAGGCTCGACGTCAGAAAGCGGCCGATGCGCGTCGCCGGTTGAAACCCCGTGGCGATTGATTCCGAAATGAGCGGCGCGAGAATTCGCAGCATCGTGCCGACGGCCGCGACCCACACGATCTGGTCGACGACGAACGCCGCCAGCCGGACGAAGCCGAACGCCGCGGCGAGCATGACCGCGATGGACACCGCCAGCGCCAGAAACCGCATGAGCGGAAGGAAACGCCGCCCACCCGCGCGCTCGTCGTCCTCATCGTCGCCGAAACCGACGGCTGCGAGCGAGGACGCGATGACGAGCGCGATGACGAACGCGCCGACGCCCTGCGTCGCCGCCGTCACCGTCAGCGAGGCGCCGATCGTCTCGTTGATCGCGTCGGCGAGCCGGGCTACCGACACGAGCGCGGCGACGCTCGTCGCAAGCCCGGTCAGCTTCGACGCGATCTCGTCGCCGACGTCGAGCAGCCTCCAGTTCGGACGCGACGGCGCGAGCAGTCCGCGGGCGAGCCCGGCGGTGATCGCAATCCGCGCGACGCCCTCGATCAATGCCGCGCGCACCGGCGCGAGCCGGTTGGTCGCGATCTCGAAACCCTCCGCAAGACTGAAGAGCGCGACGATCGTCGCCAGCGGCAGAATGGCGATGACGATGGCGACCCACGCCGCGCCCAGCGCCTTGGCGAGCGGCGAGGGCGCCTCGACCGTCGGTTCGCGCGAAAGGATGCGTCGTACGACGCGGGCCAGCGGAATGTTGATCAACCCGATGAGCGCGATCAGCCCGAAGAAGAGCCAGCCGCGCCATCCGGCCAGCTTTTCAGCCGCGCCGGCCGCGAAATCGGAAGCGACGAATCCGATCGCGCGCATTTCGCGCGGCGCCTCCTGCGCGACCCCCTGCCACAGTCCCGGCGAAAAGACGCTGCGCGAATGCTGAAACAGATCCTTGACGAACAGGGCGCGACGGCGGCCGACGATCGCGGTGCCTGTCTGCTGGATTTGCAGCACCAGAAGCCGGGCGCGTTTGAGTTGCTCGTCGGCCTCGTTCAGCAGCTTTTGCTGCTCGGCCCGATCGGCTGCGACGGCTGTGCTCTCGGGCGCGGATTTCTCGTCCGGCTTTGGGCCGAGCTGGTCGATGCGCGCGCGCAACGCGTCCGCGCGCGGACCGAGCTCGTCGACCGCCGATTGCGCGAGCGCGGCCGCCGGATCGAGATTGGCGCGCAGCGCCTGCAATTGCGCATCGTCGAGCGAATCGCGCTGGAGCGCGGCGATCGCCTGGTCGAGCTGCGCCTTCGCCCGATCGAGCCGTTCGCCGACATCGGTCCTGGGATCGACGGCGCCGCCGGGCCTTGGGGCGGACTGCGCGGCGGGCGGAGGCGTGGCGGGCGCGGGCTGCGCGAACCCATCCGCCGAAACGAACGGAACGACGAGCGCGACAAGGATGAAGGCGCGAGCGAGAATTGAAGTCATGCGTTGCGTCAGCCCAGGCGGCGGCAAATCGGGTTGCCGCAATCTAGCCGATAATCGGGCGGAAAGCCGTCCCTAACCTTCGCCGTCGACGTAAACATGCGCGCCGCCCGCCGGATCGGTCACGCGCCAGCGTCCGCCGCCCAAACTCTCGATGCGCGCGCGCGCCAGCGAAATCTTGCCCGCGCCGCCGGGTATGTCGAGCACGTAGGCCGGGCGCGCGACGCCCGAAACTTCCGCCGAGAGCGCCTCGTAGAGCAGCCGCCCGGCTTCGATCGACAGGCGGAAATGCGACGTGCCGGGCGCGAGATCGGGATGGTGCAGGTAGTAGGGTTTGATGCGCAGTTCGACGAAAGCGCGCATCAACGCGGCGAGCGTCTCCACATTGTCGTTGACGCCCTTCAGCAATACGCTTTGTCCCAGGAGCGGCAGCCCTGCATCGGCAAGCCGCGCACAGGCGTCGCGCGCGGCGCCCGTCAGTTCGCGCGGATGATTGGCGTGGATGGCGACATAAACGGTCGCGTCGGGTGTGGCGAGCGCCGCGATCCGTTCGTCGGTCACGAAATCGGGCGCCGCCGCCGGCGCGCGCGTGTGAACGCGAATGACGCGCACATGGTCGATCGCGGACAGCGCCGACATGGCGGAGCGCAGACGGCGGGGCGACAAGGCGAATGGATCGCCGCCCGTCAGCACCACTTCCCAGATTTCCCGATGCGCCCGGATGTAGTCGAGCGCCTTCGCGAAATCCTCGTCCGACAACAGCCCGCCCTTGCTCGCGCCCACGCTCTCGCGCCGGAAACAGAAACGGCAATAGACGGGGCAGACGGTCAGAAGCTTCACGAGCACGCGGTCGCGATAGCGATGCACCAGCCCCGGCGTGGGCGTATGCGCGCCGTCGCCGATCGGATCGGCGCGCTCGTCGGCGGTCACGATCAGTTCGCGCCGATCGGGCACGAACTGGCGTGCGATCGGATCGGCGGGGTCTGCGCGGTCGACGAGCGAAGCGAGATGCGGACTCATCGCCGCCGAATAGCGACGCATCGCGCCGGCGAGCGCATCGGCGCGCGGCGCAAGACCGGCCGCCACGAAATCCTCCGCAGTCTGGAGCGTTTCGCTCATGGGCGCGCGCCTCGCGCGGCCACGGGCGCCCACAGAACCTGCTCGATTTTTCGGGCGCCGCTCGCGAGCATCGCCAGCCGGTCGAACCCGACCGCGACGCCGCTCGCGTCCGGCATGATTTCGAGCGCGTCGAGAAAATCCTCGTCGATCGGGTAGTCCTCGCCCCACACCTGCGCGCGCAGCGCCATGGCCGCGCGCCAGCGCCGCCGCTGTTCGGCGGCGTCGCTCAGTTCGCCAAATCCGTTGGCGAGCTCCACGCCGCACACATAAAGCTCGAACCGTTCGGCGACGCGCGGATCGCCGGGCTTGAGCCGTGCGAGCGCAGCCTCCGCCGCCGGATATTCGATCAGGAAGGTCGGGCGCCCGAGCCCCAGATGCGGCTCGATTTTCTCGCTGAGAATCTTCGAGAAAAGATCGCTCCAGGCGTCGTCCGCCGTGGCGCGCACGCCGAGCCGTTCGGCAGCCCGCGCGAGGGCGGCCCGGTCGGGCCGCTCGGGATCGCGCAAGCTCGCCATCAGGTCGCAATCGGCGAACCGCGCGAAAGCATCCGCGACGGTGAGGTAGTCCGGCGGCGCGGTCAGGTCGGCCGAACGGCCGCGCCATTCCGCCAGCCGGCCGCCTGCCGCCTGCGCGGCCGTGCGCAGGATTTCGGCGCAATCGGCCATGACCTCGCCGTAGGGCGCGCGCGCGCGATAGAACTCCAGCATCGTGAATTCGGGATGGTGCAGGTCGCCGCGCTCGCGATTGCGGAAGGCGCGCGCGAAGGTGAACAGTCGCTCCTCGCCCGCCGCCAGCAGTTTCTTGCAGGCGAATTCCGGAGACGTGTGGAGATAGAGCCGGCTTGTCGTCCCATCCGTCCCGATCAGTTCGGTTGAGAAGGCGGCCAGATGCGCCTCCGCCGCCGGCGAGACCTGCAAACAGGGCGTTTCGACCTCCGCGAAGCCACGCACATCAAAAAAGCGCCGCAACGCCGCGGCGATCCGGCCGCGAGCCTTGAGAAATTCCCGCCGATCGGCATAAACATGCGGCGCCCACCAGGGCGAGACGTGTTTCATTCGGTTTCTGTGGTTGCGCGCCGGGCCCGACGCCTGCGCTCCGCTCCGGAAATCGGCGGCCGCGTCGAGCGCCGCGACCATAAATCCGCGACCGGGGCCAGGCAATCGGCCCGTTCGCCCGCATCTAAGGACAATCCAGTGAGAGTGATCGCAAGCTCCATCCGCAAGGGCAATATCATCGAGCGGGAGGACGGCCAGCTCTACGTCGTGCTCACCGCCGAAAGCTTCCACCCCGGCAAGGGGACGCCCACCACCCAGATCGACATGCGCCGCCTGTCGGACGGGGTGAAAGTGTCGGAACGCTACAAGACGACGGAGCAGGTCGAGCGCGCGTTCGTCGAGGACAAGGATTTTTCCTATCTCTACGAGGATTCCGACGGTTTCACGTTCATGAACGACGAGACCTACGATCAGGTGATCGTGCCGAAGGATACGCTCGGCGACCAGGCGATCTACCTGCAGGAAGGCATGAAGGTCATCCTGTCGATGTTCAACGGCGTGGCCGTGGGCGTTCAACTTCCCGCGCGCGTCACGCTCGAGGTGGTGGAGACCGAACCCGCCATCAAGAACCAGACGGCCTCCTCCTCCTATAAGCCGGCCAAACTGTCGAACGGCGCCCGCACCATGGTGCCCCCGCACATCCAGACCGGCACGCGCGTCGTCATCCAGACCGAGGACGGCTCCTACGTCGAGCGCGCCAAGGACTGAACGCCTGCGTCATGCGCCCGCACGCACAGTGGCGGCGGGCGCTCTCTGGAGAGATCGCCGCGAATCTGGCAGATTGACCCGATCGGGGCGCGGGGCGGCGTCGCCCGGAGGAGCATCCATGCGGTTCGACGATCGACCGATTTTTACGCGGGCGGCGCTGGGCGCGCTTGCCTGCGCGGCGATGCTGGGCGCGCCGCCGGCGGTCGCCCAGCAGGCGGCCCCGGCGCTGGCTGGCGAATGGCAGTTCCAGACCGCCGACGGGCGCAAGAAATGCACGCTGGCGCTGCGCAACGCGCCTGCCGGCGGGGCGATGGCGCTGGGGGCGCCGGCCACCTGTCGTAGAGCCATGCGCGCGCTGGAAGGCGCCGCCGGCTGGACCGCGCCCGACGCCGACCGCATCGACCTCGTGGACAAGTCCGGCGCGGCCACCCTTTCCTTCGCCAGACGCGAGGGGGTTCTGGTCGCCTCGGGCGCCGACGGACAGGTGTATTATCTCGTGAAACCCGGCGAGACGGTCACCGCGAGCATCACGCCCGGTTTCCAGCCGGTCGTCTCCGCGCAGGCGGTTTCCAGGCCGGGCGCCGCCCCGGCCGCGGCTGCGCAACCCGCGCCGGCCGCCGGCCAACCTGTCCGCGCCGCCGACATACCCGGTCGCTACGCCATCCTGCGGGACATCAACCGCGACACCGGTTGCATGCTGACGCTGGACACGAGCCCGCGCGGCGGCGGCGCGCGCGCGCAGCTCGCGCCCGCATGCCGCGACAACGGCATTTCGATCTTCGAGCCCATCGCCTGGTCCTATACGGCCGGCAAACTGGCGCTCACGGCGCGCAAGGGCCATCGCGCCCATTTCTTCATGACCCAGGACGGTTCCTGGCAGAAGGATCCCAAGGAGGGCGGAAAGCCGCTTGGCTTCCGGAAAATGTAAAGCGACCGACATTTCTTGTGGCCGTTCGGCCACGCCCGCGCAGCAATCGCGCCCGCCCGTCGATCAATGAGGCGCGCCGCCTTATTGAGACCCCATCCTCCCGTCACCCGGACGTTCGAACGCCGGCCGCCGCGCCGGCCGAAACAACAAGTTCGGACGAAAGGGGTCTCATGAAATCGATCTGGCTGGCCTGCGCCTGTCTCGTGGCGTTCGCGCCGGGCGCGCAGGCGCTTGTGTCCACTGGCAAGGCATCGTTTTACGGCGGCTCCGGCCGCACGGCGAGCGGCGCGAAAGTGGGCCATCTCACCGCCGCCCACCGCACCCTTCCGTTCGGTACGAAATTGCGCGTGATCAACCTGCACAACCGGCGCTCGATCGTCGTCACCGTCAACGACCGCGGCCCGTTCATCGCCGGGCGCATCATCGATGTGTCGACCGGAGCGGCCAGGGCGCTCGCTTCCACCATCGCGGCGTGGCCGCCGTGCGGATCGAGACGGTGCAGCGTTAGAGCATGTTCTGGTGCGCAGATGCCTTCGTTACGATCCGGCGAGCGGCGGCTACGCCTCGTTCCAGTGGTCGACCGAAGGTTGGAGGGCGCGCTGCTCTGAAGAGCGCCGCCCAGACTGGCCGGCTCGGCTTCGCATGTGATGGAATCGGCAGCGAAAAGGCCCCGCAGGCCGGGTTCCGCCTCATGCGTCTCCTATCCCGTTGAGCGCGCCGAGCGAAACTTTCTGGCGCCCGCGCGCATCGAAATTTTCGGGCGCGAGCCATGTCTCGAACGATTGCCGGCGCGCCGGCCATTCGCTGTCGAGCATGGAGAACCAGGCCGTGTCGCGATTGCGCCCTTTGACGATCATGTGCTGTCGAAACACGCTCTCGTAGGTGAAGCCCAGTCTCAGCGCGGCCCGTTTGGACGGCGCGTTGAGGTCGTTGCACTTCCATTCGTAGCGCCGGTAGCCGAGCGTTTCGAACACATAGGCCGCAAACAGCCGCATCGCCTCCGTCGCCGCGCGCGAACGCTGGAGCGCGGGGCCGAGCATGATGTTGCCGATCTCGATGACGCGATGGACACGGTCGATGCGCATGAGCGCGGCGTGGCCGCAGCACAATTGCGTCTCGCCGTCGATCAGCGCGAAGAACAGCGGATCGGTCGAGGCTTCTTTCGCTGAGATATTCGCCATGAACTCCGCGCGCGTCGCAAAAGGCCCATCGCCCATGTAGGTCCACAGGCGCTTCTGCGCCTCTCCGCCGACCGCCGCGAACAGATCGTCGCCATGGCGCGAGGACGACAGCGGTTCGATACGAACATAGCGCCCGCTGAGGTCGACGCGCTGCGGCGCCCGCGCCGGACCCGGCTCGACGGAAGGGCCGACGGGATAATCGAATGCCGTCATCTTCGCCTCGCTCGATCGTGGACCCGGGCGCAGAATGCGGCGGGCGCGGCGCCAAAGCAATCGCGTCCGCTGGACCGCGCAAAAGCCCCGGTGTTAGTTTGCGACAAGGGCATCGCGCCGGGGGGAGCCATGATCAGAATTTTCGGAACCATGCGCTCGCGCGCCAATCGGTGCGTGTGGGCTGCGCAGGAGACAGGGCAGGCGTTCGAACTGGTTTCGGTCGACTTCGCCAGGAACGAACAGAAATCGCCGGACTATCTCAAGATCAATCCCAACGCGCGCGTGCCGGCGATGCAGGACGGCGACCTGACGCTTTGGGAATCCTTCGCCATCAACCTCTATCTCGCCAGAAAATCCGGCGGCGACCTCGGACCGAGGAACGCGGTGGAAGAGGCGCAGATGGTCATGTGGTCGATGTGGGCCACGAACGAACTCGAAAAACACGGGCTCGACGTTCTGTTCCATACTGCGTTCCTGCCGCAGGAAAAACGCGATCCCAAAGCGGTGGAAGCCGCGCTGGCGGCGATGGAGCGGCCCTTGAAAGTGCTCGACGCGGCGCTCGCCAGCGGCCCGCTCGTCGGCGGTCGGTTCACCATCGCCGATCTCAACGTCGCATGCATTCTGCTCTATCTGCGCGGACAGGCCGACTATCTCGCGAAGTTCCCGAACGTGGCCGCCGCCCTGAAGGCTGCGACCGAACGGGACGGCTTCAAACGCGCCTTCGCGCGCTGACAGCGACTTGACGCTGCTCCCGGGCGACGACGAAACCGGCGCAAGGCCCGACGATGCCGCTCTGCGCGCGCGAGCGATCGTCTTCCTGTCGATCGCCGCCTTCGCCAGCGCCGCCACCACGCGCATCTGCGACGCGCTGCTGCCGATGCTGGCGCACGACTTTCGGGCGACGGTCGGAGAAGCGGCGATCGTCATCGCCGCCTATTCGGCGACCTACGGCTTGTTGCAGCCGGCGTTCGGATTTTTCGGCGATCGGGTCGGAAAATATCCGATGGTGCTCGCATCCTGTTTGCTCACGCTCGCCGCCACGCTCGGCTGCGCGCTTGCGGGCTCCCTCGAAGGGCTGACGATGGCGCGCCTTGCGGCGGGCGCGAGCGCGGCCGGCATCGTGCCGCTGGGTCTGGCCTGGATCGGCGATGTGACGCCTTACGCCGATCGGCAGGCCGCGATCGCGCGTTACATGTCCGGCCCGGTCCTGGGCTTCATCGCGGGCCTCGCGCTGGGCGGCGTGATCGGCGAGGCGCTCGGATGGCGCGCCGCCTTCCACGCCATAGCGATGGTCTATGCGGTCGTGATCGTCGGCCTGTGGTTTCAGTTGCGCGCCAACCCCGCCGCCGGACACAGCGTGGCCGACGCCCCCGCGCCGCGCTTCCTCGCGGCGCTGACGTCCATCCTGTCGCGCGCGCAAGCGCGCGCCGTGCTGATCGCCGTCTTTCTGGAAGGCGCGTTCTGCTTTGGCGCCCTGGCCTATGTCACCGCCATGCTGCACACGCGTTTCGGGATGGGCTTCGGCGCCGCCGGTCTGACGCTGGCCGCGTTCGGTCTCGGCGGCCTCGCCTATTCGCTCGCCGCCCGACGCATTATCGACCGGCTCGGCGAAAGGGGCGTGGTGCTGGCCGGCGGCGGCCTGTTTCTCATCGCCTTCGCCATTCTGGCGGCGACGCCGGTCGTCGCCCTGGCGCCGCTCGCGTGCTTTCTGGTCGGCGGCGGCTTCTATTGCATGCACAACGTGTTGCAGGTGAACGCGACGCAGCTTGCCCCCGCCGCGCGCGCGACCGGCGTCGGCATATTCGCCACCTGCCTCTTTCTCGGACAATCGGCGGGCGCGGCGCTGGCGGCCCCCGTGTTCGACCGCCACGGCGCAACCCCGGTGTTTGCGACCTCGGCGCTCGCCCTGCCGCTGATCGCGGCGTTCATCGTTTACCGCGTCGCCGGTCGTAGCGCCCAATAAGTGCTTGCCGGCGCCGATCCGGCCGCACATTCTGACCCCGCAAGAATAGAATTGGCTGGGAGGCCGATCCATGGACAAACTTTTTGATTTCACCGGCAAGGTCGCGCTCGTCACCGGCGGCAGCCGCGGTCTCGGCCTGCAGATGGTGCGCGCCTTCGCCGAACGCGGCGCGGACGTGATCATCGTCAGCCGCAAGCTCGACGCCTGCGAGGCGGTCGCCGCTGAAGTGCGCGCCATGGGCCGGCGGGCGCTGGCGCTCTCGGCTCATCTTGGCCGCTGGAACGAGATCGACCGGCTGGTGGAGGAGGTGTACGCCGCCTTCGGGCGCGTCGACATTCTGGTCAACAACGCCGGCATGGGCCCGCGCGAACCCTCGCACATGACGTCGGAAACCCTGTTCGACGCCGTGCTGAATCTCAACTTCAAGGGGCCGTTTCACCTGGCCGCGCTGATCGCCAAGCGCATGGCGGACGGGGACGGCGGAGTGATTCTCAACACCTCCTCCTCGGGCGCGCTGAAGCCGCTGCCCCAGGTCATCCCCTATAGCGGGGCCAAGGCCGCGCTGAACGCGATGACGGTGTCGCTGGCGCACGAATACGCGCCGAAGGTGCGCGTAAACACCATATCCGCCGGGCCGTTCCTGACCGATATCGCCAATGCCTGGACGCAGGAAGCGCGCGAGAAATCGGACAACGCGCTCGGCCGGCCCGGTCGCCCCGAGGAAGTGGTGACGACCGCCCTCTATCTGGCGAGCCCGGCGTCGTCGTTCACGACGGGCGCGATCGTGCGCGTGGATGGCGGCGATCAGTAGGCTCGCGGAGGCTATCGCACCGGCGCCGCGCCGGTCTCGAGCGCCGGCGCGGACCACGCGCGGCACGGGCACAATGGTGGAGCTGAGGGGATTCGAACCCCTGACCTCTGCAGTGCGATTGCAGCGCTCTCCCATCTGAGCTACAGCCCCGCTCCGGCGCCGCATGTAGTCTTTCCCCGCCGGGCCTGTCAATGCCGCTTGGCCCGGCGGACCGACGACGCGGACATTTTATTCGCAAAAACAAGCTTGTTATTCGCAAAAACAAGCTTCGCCGCGCACGAACCGTTGCGCCTGCGCCCGATCCGGACAAACTGGAGCGTCAAGCCGGAGGCGCCCATGCACATCGATATCGAACCGTTCCGCGTGCGGGAGGGCGAGGAGGTCGATCTCGACAAGCGGCCCACGCGGATCGACCCCCTGTTCGCCTCCAAGGAACAATACCGCGAGCTGCTCGCGGGCCAGATCGCCGAACTGAGCGAGCAGCAGGAACTGCTCTACGCCTCCAACGCCCATGCGGTTCTGTTCATCTTTCAGGCGATGGACGCCGCCGGCAAGGACGGCGCGATCAAGCACGTGATGTCGGGAATAAATCCGCAGGGTTGTCAGGTCACGAGTTTCAAACACCCAAGCGCGACCGAACTGAAGCACGACTTTCTCTGGCGCACGACGCGCGAGTTGCCGGAGCGCGGCCGGATTGGCATTTTCAACCGCTCCTACTACGAAGAAGTGCTGATCGTGCGCGTCCACCCGGAAATCCTGCGGTCGGAAGGCGTGCCCAACGGTCACGACGATCTGGAGACGATCTGGAAGAACCGCTACCGCTCGATCGTCGAGCTGGAGCGGCATCTCCACCGCAACGGCACGCGGATCGTCAAATTCTTCCTGCATTTGTCGAAGGATGAGCAGCGCAAGCGGTTTCTCGACCGAATCGACGAACCCTCGAAAAACTGGAAATTCAGCGAAGGCGATCTGAAGGAGCGCGAATTCTGGCCAGACTACATGCGCGCTTACGAAAAGTGCCTGTCGGCCACCAGCGCCGACCACGCGCCTTGGTATGTCGTGCCCGCCGACGGCAAGAAGAATGCGCGGCTGATCGTTTCCGAAATCGTGGTCGAAACGATGAAGGCCCTGAAAATGAAATACCCCGAAACCTCGCCGCAACGTCGGCGCGAACTCGAGAGCCTGCGCCGGCAATTGGCGGACTGACCGCTCCCCTTGAAGGGCCGGGCCGCCGCGGCTAAAGCTTCTTGCGTTCCGGCGAAAGCCGGTCAGACTTCAGCGTCCGCGCCCTCGGACGCCTTTCGCCGGGACGTTTCATGCGCGCCATCCTCGACGTCGTTCTGCTCGCCCTCGACATCTACCAATGGGTCATCATCGCCAGCGCCGTGCTGTCGTGGCTGATCGCGTTCGAAGTGGTGAACGTGCGTTCGGACTTCGTGCGCGCGATCTGGAACGGCCTCAACGCCGTCACCGAGCCGCTGCTGCGCCCCATCCGCAACATTCTGCCCCCGATGGCCGGGCTCGACCTCTCTCCGATCGTGCTGTTGCTGCTGATATTCTTCCTGCAGCGCGTGATCGTCTATTATCTCTACCCGCTCGCGCGGAATTTCTGAGCGCGCGCATGACCGCCGCCCTTCCCTGGCGCGCTGGCGCCGACGGGATCGAACTGCACGTGCGACTGACGCCGCGTGGCGGCCGCGACGCGCTGGAAGGCTGCGAAACCCGCGACGACGGTCGAACCGTCCTCAAGGCGCGCGTGCGCGCCGCCCCCGAAGACGGCAAGGCCAACGCCGCTCTCACCAAACTGATCGCCCGGGCGCTTCGCCTGCCGGCCTCGGCCGTGCGCATCGTCGCCGGCGAGACCGCCCGCGTGAAAACGATCGAAATTTCCGGCGACGCGCCCGCGCTCGCGCGCGCGCTGGCCGCCATCACGAACGAACGATCCGGAGACGAACCATGAGCAAGACGACGCCCGGCAATTTCTTCGAGGATTTCCGTATCGGCCAGACGATCCGCCACGCCGCGCCGCGCACGGTGACGACCGGCGACGTCGCGCTGTACACCGCGCTCTACGGCTCGCGGTTCGCGGTTCAGTCCTCCGACGCGTTCGCGCAGGCGATCGGCTACCCGCAAAGTCCGGTCGACGACATGCTCGTGTTCCACATCGTGTTCGGCAAGACGGTGCCCGACATCTCGCTCAACGCCGTCGCCAATCTTGGCTACGCCGCCTGCCGCTTTCTCGCGCCCGTCTATCCGGGCGACACGCTCACGGCCCAGTCGGACGTGATCGGCCTGAAGGAAAACTCCAACCGCCAGACCGGCGTCGTCTATGTGCGCTCGCGCGGCTTCAACCAGGACGGCGACACGGTGCTCGACTATGTGCGCTGGGTGATGGTGCGCAAGGCCGACCCGAACGCGCCCGTGCGCGAGGAGCTTGTGCCCGATCTGCCGAAGGCCCTGCCCGCCGATTCGCTGGGCGACGCCTGTCCGGTGGTCGACGCCGGCGCCTACGACTACACGCTCGCAGGCGCCCCGTTCCGCTGGGGCGATTACCAGCCGGGCGAACGCATAGACCATGTGGACGGCATGACGGTCGAGGAAGCCGAACACATGATCGCGACCCGCCTCTACCAGAACACGGCCAAGGTCCATTTTAACCAGTTCACCGAAGGGCAGGGTCGGTTCGGGCGCCGCCTCATCTACGGCGGCCACGTGATTTCGCTCGCCCGCGCGCTGTCGTTCAACGGGCTCGCCAACGCCTTCCACATCGCTGGAATCAACGGTGGGCGCCATGTCGCGCCGTTGTTTGCGGGCCTGACGGTTCATGCGTGGACGCAGGTGCTGGACCGCGCGGAAATTCCGGGTCGCGACGACGTGGGCGCGCTGCGTCTGCGCACCATCGCGACAAAGGACAGGCCCTGCGGCGATTTCCCGTTGACGCTCGAAGGCGGCAAGGACTACGACCCGGGCGTCATCCTCGATCTCGACTATTGGGCGCTCGCGCCGCGGTGACGTCCGCCATCAGGCAGGCGGCGAAATACCCCAGGCGCGCCGCGACGCGGCGCCCGATTTCCTGGCGCGGCCGGATTGCCTCCGTCTTAACATGGGCGACACGAGAGCCGGACGATCACCGCATCGCGATCTGCACGCGGCCGCCGGGCTTTGACTTCGGCGCCGTCTGCGGCGCGCGCGGCGGCATGGTGTGGTGCGAGGGCGGCGGCTTGTCGTCGAACAGTTCGGCGAGCTTTTCCGTCATCGCGCCGCCGAGTTCCTCCGCATCCACGATCGTCACCGCGCGCTTGTAATAGCGCGTGACGTCGTGGCCGATGCCGATGGCGATGAGTTCGACCGGCGAACGGTTTTCGATCTCCTCGATCACATGGCGCAGGTGCCGTTCGAGATAATTGCCGGGATTGACCGAGAGCGTGGAATCGTCGACCGGCGCGCCATCGGAAATCATCATCAGAATGCGCCGTTGCTCGGGCCGGTGCACGAGCCGGCGGAACGCCCAGTCGAGCGCCTCGCCGTCGATGTTCTCCTTCAGCAGGCCCTCGCGCATCATCAGGCCGAGATTGCGGCGCGCGCGCCGCCACGGCGCGTCCGCCGCCTTGTAGACGATGTGACGCAGATCGTTGAGGCGACCGGGATTGGCAGGCTTGCCGGCGTGCAGCCACGCCTCGCGCGACTGCCCGCCCTTCCACGCGCGGGTGGTGAAGCCGAGAATCTCCACCTTCACGCCGCAGCGCTCCAGCGTGCGTGCGAGAATATCGGCGCAGGTGGCCGCGACCGTGATCGGGCGTCCGCGCATCGATCCCGAATTGTCGAGCAGCAGCGTGACCACCGTGTCGCGGAAGTTCATGTCCTTCTCGCGCTTGAACGACAGCGGCTGCTGCGGATCGATGACCACGCGCGACAGCCGCGCGGGATCGAGCACGCCTTCTTCGAGATCGAATTCCCACGAACGGTTCTGCTGCGCCATCAGCCTGCGCTGCAGGCGATTGGCGAGCCGCGCGACGATCGACGACAGGTTCTGCAATTGCTTGTCGAGATAGGCGCGCAGTCGCTCCAGCTCCTCGGCGTCGCAAAGCTCTTCGGCATGCACGATCTCGTCGAACTTCTGCGTGAAGGCCTTGTAGTCGACGCCATGGCGCGCGTCGCCGTGCGGCGTCGGGCGACGCGATTCGGAGGCTTCTTCCGCGTCGCCGGCGTCCGCCTCGTCCGGAAACTCGCCGGAGGGCGCGTCTTCCGCCTCGCTGGCGCCTTCCTCCATGTCCTCATCGCTGGCGGCGGCCTCGTCCAGTTCGTAGGATTCGCCTTCCGAATCCTGCTCACCCGTCGTGTCCTGGTTGGATTCGGCGTCGTCTGGCTGGTTCTCGCTGTCTTCCTCGCTGTCCTCGCGCTCGTCCGAGCTCTCGTCCGACATGTCGAGCGCGCTCAGCACGTCGCGCACCAGCCGGCCGAAGGCGCGCTGATCCTCGATCTGGCCCGACAGTTTGTCGAGCGCGCCGGAAGCCCGCTGTTCGATGAACGGACGCCACAGATCGACGATGCCTTGCGCATTGGCCGGCGGCCTGGCGCCGGTCAGCCGTTCGCGCACGATCAGCGACAGTGCGTCTTCAAGCGGGGCGTCGGCGCGATCGGCGATGGTCGCATAATTGCCGCGCGAAAACCGATCGGCGAGCATGGCGTCGAGATTGGCGGCCACGCCTTCCATGCGCCGCGCGCCGATCGATTCGACTCGCGCCTGCTCCACCGCCTCGAAAATCGCGCGCGCGGCCTGCCCCTGCGGAATGAGCCGGCGATGCACGTCGTTGTCGTGGCAGGCGAGCCGCAGCGCGAGGGAATCCGAATGGCCGCGCACGATGGCCGCGTCCGCGGGCGAGAGTTTGCGCGGCGGCTCGGGCAGCCGCGCCTTCGCCCCGTCCGCTGCGCCGACGAGCGAGGGCCGGTCGGCGGAGAACGTCACCTCGAGCGCGGGATTGCGCGCCATCGCGCGCATGCAGCCCGCGACCGCCCTCTTGAACGGTTCCTGCGGGGCGTCCTTGGGCGCGAATGGCTTGCGGTTGGACGACACGGGGCTAGGTCATCACCACGTTCACGGCGCTCTCCGGCAGATCCTTGCCGAAACAGCGCTGATAGAATTCCGCGACCAGCGGACGCTCCAGCTCGTCGCATTTGTTGAGGAAGGTGAGGCGGAACGCGAAGCCGATGTCGTGGAAGATTTCGGCGTTCTCGGCCCACGTGATCACCGTGCGCGGGCTCATCACCGTCGACAGATCGCCGGCGATGAACGCGTTGCGCGTGAGATCGGCCACCCGCACCATCTTGCCGACGGCGTCCTTGCCTTCCTTCGTCGCGGCGAAAGTCTTCACCTTCGCGCGCACGATGTCCGCCTCCTTGTCGTGCGGCAGATAATTGAGCGTGGCGACGATCGACCAGCGGTCCATCTGCCCCTGGTTGATCTGCTGGGTGCCGTGATAGAGGCCGGACGTGTCGCCAAGCCCGACCGTGTTGGCGGTGGCGAACAGCCGGAATGCGGGATGCGGGCGGATGACGCGGTTCTGGTCGAGCAGCGTCAGGCGGCCGGAGACTTCGAGCACGCGCTGGATGACGAACATCACGTCCGGCCGGCCGGCGTCGTATTCGTCGAAACAGAGCGCGACATTGTGCTGCAACGCCCACGGCAGAATGCCGTCGCGGAACTCGGTCACCTGCTTGCCGTCCTTGAGCACGATCGCATCCTTGCCGACGAGATCGATGCGCGAGACGTGGCTGTCGAGATTGACGCGCACGCACGGCCAGTTGAGCCGCGCCGCGACCTGCTCGATATGCGTCGACTTGCCCGTGCCGTGATAGCCCGTGATCATTACGCGGCGATTGCGCGCGAAGCCGGCGAGAATGGCGAGGGTGGTGTCGCGATCGAACAGATAGTCCGGATCGAGGTCCGGAACATGGTCTTCGGGTTGCGAGAAGGCGGGCGCCTCCATGTCCGAATCGATCCCGAACAACTGGCGCACCGACACCTTGATGTCCGGAACCGGGCTCACGCCGCTTTTCTCGGCTAGGGTTTGCATCAATCCTCCGATGCCGCAGACAGCGCCCGCGGGCCAAGTGCAAAGCCGCTCGAACCGCCCCTGCGGTCAGGCGAGCTTGGTCGATCGCAAATAATTATAGGCCCGGATGATCTCGCGCAATTTGTCCTCGCGCGAACGATCGCCGCCGTTGGCGTCCGGATGCAGGCGTTTGACGAGTTCCTTGTAGCGCGCCTTGATGGCGGCCGCGTCCGCCGTCTCGTCGAGGCCGAGCGTCGTCAGCGCCTTGCGGGCGGCGATGCCGTAGGGCGCGGGTTTCCTCGGCGCGGGTTCGGCGCGCGCGGTCCTGCCACGGAACAGCCCCATCGGGTCGCGGAAGGCGGTGGGATCCTCCCGGAAATTCTTGCCGGCCCGGTTGACGCCCATCGCCCAGGTCGGGCGATGGCCGATTGTGTCCTCCTTCATCCAACGGGCGACCGCGTCATCGCTCATCCCGTTGAAATAATTGTAAGAAGCATTGTACTCGCGCACGTGGTCGAGGCAGAAGCAGAAATACTGCCCCTCGCGGTCGCGCCCCATCGGCGCGCGGTGCTCCCCGGCGTTCGCGCAGCCGGGGAAGTCGCACACGACCTGAGCCCCGCCCGGTTCGGCGCGGGCGGTCTCCCGTTTGACCCGGATGCGATCGAAAATGGGCGAGTTGAGATCCATGAACCGGACATTATGGGCGTTCGCGAAGCCTGAGAAAAGATGCGGCCGCGGGTAAATATTTTTGGGGCGCGCCTGACCCGTCGCGTCCGGGGCTTTCGAAAAATCAGGCTTCTCGCGTTTTCCGCGCGCGCTTGCGCCCGCCCTTCCCGCGCCGCTAACTAGGCGCCAGATCGCCCGATGGGAATCCAGCCATGACTCACAAGCAAGGCGCCGAAGCGCGCATTCGCGCGGCGCTGCAAGACGCCCTCCATCCTGTCGAACTGGAGGTGATCAACGATTCGCACCGCCACGCCGACCACTACGTCCATCCGGGCGGGGCGGACCACTCGGGCGAATCACACTTTACGGTGCGCATCGTCGCAGACGTTTTCGCCGGGAGGACGCGGGTGCAGCGTCACCGGCTGGTGAACGAGGCGCTCAAGGCGGAACTTGCCGGGGGCGTTCACGCCCTGGCGATCCACGCCAAGGCGCCGGGAGAGTAGGGTCAGGTCTTCAGCTTCGCATCGGGCACGATCTGGAACACGCCGCTGCCCCGCAGCGCCGGCTTGCCGTCGGCGGTGATCACGCCGCTCGAATAGCACAACTGCCGGCCCATCCGGTCGACGCGGCCGCGCCCCTCGATCCACGCGCCGAGCGGCGCGGGGCTGAGGTAGTCGAGCCCGAGATGGACCGTCACCAGCGTCAGGCGCGGCGTGCGCGTGAGCGCGATCAGCCGCAAGAGGTGCACGTCGGCGAGCGCCGCCAGCACCGCGCCGTGGCAGGCGCCGATCCGGTTGGTGTGATGGGGTTCGACCCGCATGCCGAGTCGATAGTCCTCGCCATCGCCCTTTTCGTAGAGCCGACCGATCAGATCCATATAGGGACTGGAGTGATCGGTCGGCAGGTAACCTTCCGGCGCTTCGCTCATGAATTTTCTTATCGTTCGGTAGGAAAATGCGGCGTGCGGTCAGCGAAGCCGTTCGAGGATGCTGACGTAGTTGGCGACCGCCGCCCCGCCCATGTTGAACACGCCGCCGAGCCTGGCGCCGCGCACCTGCATGCCTTCCGGCGCCTCGCCGCAGAGCTGCATGGCGGTCAACGCATGCATGGATACGCCTGTCGCGCCGATCGGATGACCCTTGGCCTTAAGCCCGCCCGACGGATTGACCGGCAGCGCGCCTTCCATGGTCGTGACGCCGTTCTTGATGACATCCGCGCCGCGGCCCTTCGGCGCGAGGCCCATCGCCTCGTATTCGATCAATTCGGCGACGGTGAAACAGTCGTGCGTCTCGACGAACGACAGGTCGCCGAGTTGAACGCCCGCCTTCGCCAGCGCGCGCCCCCAGGCCACGGAGCACCCCTCGAAATCGAGAATGTCGCGTTTCGACATCGGCAGGAAATCCTGCGCGTGCTCGTTGGCGCGGAACACGATCGCCCGTTTGGCGGAAAGCGCGGTGTCGATGTCGGCAAGCACCACCGCTGCGGCGCCGTCCGACACCAGCGAGCAGTCGGTGCGTTTCAGCGGTCCGGCCACGAACGGGTTCTTCTCGCTCTCCTGCCGGCAGAACTCGTAGCCGAAATCCTTGCGCATCTGCGCATAGGGGTTGGCGACGCCGTTCTTGTGGTTCTTGGCCGCGATGAGGGCGAGCGCGTCCGACTGATCGCCGTATTTCTGGAAATAGGCGGACGCGATCTTTCCAAACACGCCGGCGAAACCGCCGACGGTCTCGCCATCCTCCGGCAGATAGGAGGCGCGCAGAAGATTCTTGCCGATCTCCGGGCCCGGCGTGCGCGTCATCTGCTCGACGCCCACCACCAGCACGCGGCGTGCGCGGCGCGCCTCGATCGTCTTGATCGCGGTGTGGACGGCGGCCGAGCCGGTCGCGCAGGCGTTCTCCACGCGCAGGGCCGGCTTGAAGCGGAAGGCGGGATCGGCCTGCAGCACGAGCGCGGCCGTGAAATCCTGCGGACTGAAGCCCGCGTTGAAATGCCCCAGCACGATTTCGTCGATGTCGGATGCGCCCAGTCCGGCGTGCTCCAGCGCCTGCCGGGCCGCCTTCACGATCAGGCTTTCCACCGTTTCATTGTCGAATTTGCCGAAGGGCAGATGCGCCCAGCCGATGATCGCCGCAGTCATGGTCGAACTCCCAGATATGGATTGCAGGCCGGTCGCGCCTAAGGCGCGAATGCGGCCGGCGTCATGAAATCGCCGAAGTCCGCACTCTAAGCAGAGGCGGCCGGATCGCCAAGACGCGACCGGGGATCGCGGCGCAGGGCGCGCGGCCTTCGCCTTTTCAGATGGCAAGCGCGGGTTTAGACAGATTCTGACCCCGCAAGCCGGGGCGTTTGGGGACGTTTCATGAATCTTTCCAGGATCGCGGCGGCCGTCGTCGCACTGCTCGTTCTCAGCGCCCCCGCGCGCGCCAATCCGGCGATCGTCATCGACGCGGCGAGCGGCGAGGTGCTGCTGGCGCAGGAAGCGACGCGATCCTGGTATCCCGCCTCGCTCACCAAGATGATGACGGCCTTCGTCGCCATGAAGGCTGTGCGCGAGAATCGCATCGCCATGAACACGCCGATCGCGGTGTCGCCGCGCGCGGCGCGCATGCCGCCGTCCAAGATGGGATTCAAGCCGGGCCAGCTCGTCACGCTCGACAACGCGCTGAAGATGCTGATGGTGAAGTCGGCCAACGACGTGGCTGTGTCGATCGCGGAAGGGGTCTCGGGATCGGTCGAAGCATTTGCGGGCGAGATGAACGCGCAGGCGCGCGCGCTCGGCATGCGCGAATCCTACTTCGTCAATCCGAACGGTCTGCCGGCCGCCCAGCAGGTGACCTCTGCCCGCGACATGGCGCTGCTCGGTCGCGCGCTCTACGCGTATTTCCCCGAACATGCCGATCTGTTCGGCATCGGCGCGCTGAGTCTCAACGGACGAATCATACAGACGCACAACGGCATGCTCGGCCGCTATCCCGGCGCCGACGGCATGAAGACCGGTTTCACCTGCTCGGCGGGTTTCAACCTGGTCGCCAGCGCCACGCGCGGCGGACGAAAACTGATCGTCGCCGTTCTGGGCGCGCCCAGCGCGACCATGCGCACGGTGCAGGCGGCCACGCTGCTCGACAAGGTCTTCGCCGGACAGGGGGCGAGCCACGGATCGGTCCAGTCGCTCGCCTCGCCCGGCGTCGGCCACGCGCCCGACCAGCGCGACAGCGTCTGCCGCAATCGCGGCGCCGCCGTCGCACAATTTTCGGCCGAGATCGAAGACTTCTCGCAGCCGATCGCCACGCCCTTCTCCAGCCTGTTCAGCCCGGAAGGCGGTGGCGGATCGCCGCTTGGCGGCGGGCCGGCGCAAGCTTCGCCGGCGCGTCAGGTAGCCGCCATGCCGCGCCCGTATTTCGAGCCGGTCCCGGTGTTCGTCGGGCCCGTTCCCGGCTGGACGGGACCAATCGCGCGGGCCGCCGGCAGCTCGGCGCCGACGCGCGCGGCCTATGCGGAGGAATCCGAATCCGGGGCCGACACGCCATTGAAACCAGACGCCAGGGCGCGCGCCATGAAGGGCGCGCGGGGCAAGCTGGCCAAACACAAGGCCGGCAAGGCCGATGTCGCCGAGAACGGCGCGCCCGCGGCCGGGGGTGCGAGCGACGGCAAGGGAAAGGACAAGGCCAGGACACGCGCGGGGGAAAAGGCGAAGGTCGCCCACGCGGCGCACAAGAAGACCGAGGCCCATTCCGCCCGATCGGCCGCCAGACCTCCCGCCGCCAAACCGTCTTCGGTCAAGTCGTCTTCGGTTAAGCCGGCTTCGAAAACGGTGGTCGCCCGTACGCCGGCGAAGCCCGCCCAGTCGTCCGCCAAGTCGTCCGCCAAACCCAAGAGCGCCGGCGGCCGGTGATGAGCGATATCATCCGCCGCCGTCCGCCGCCGCCCATACCCGTCACGATCCTCACCGGCTTCCTCGGCGCGGGCAAGACGACGCTCCTGAACGCGCTGCTGGCCGACCCCGCGCTCGCGGAAACTCTCGTTTTCATCAACGAGTTCGGCGAGATCGGACTGGACCATCTGCTGGTCGAGAAGATCGACGGCGATATGGTGCTCCTGGCCTCCGGATGTTTGTGCTGCACCATACGCGGCGATCTCGTTCACGCGCTGGAAGACCTGCTGCGTCGGATCGACAATGGCCGGATGGCGCCGGTCCGGCGCATCATCATCGAGACGACGGGCCTTGCGGACCCCGCCCCTGTCCTGCATGCGATCATGGGGCACCCCTATCTCGTGCTGCGCTATCGGCTCGATGGCGTCGTCACCGTGGTCGACGCGGTCAACGGCGCCGCGACGCTCGCCCATCACAAGGAGGCGGTTCGCCAGGTCGCCGTCGCCGACCGCATCGTCCTGACCAAGACCGACCTGCCGGCCGCCGCGGCCGATTTCGCCTCGCTCGAAGCGCAGATCGACGCGCTCAATCCGGGCGCGCCGCGGCTCGACGCAGCCGCCGGCGAAGCCGTACCCGCCGCTCTCCTCGCCGCCGGCCTGTTCGATCCCGACAGCAAGATCCCGGACGTGAAAGGCTGGCTGAACGCGGAACGCGTCGCCGCGCGTCATGCGCACGGACATCGCCATCACGACCACGCGCACGAGCGCAATCGTCACAGCGCGACAATCGAGGCCTACTGCGTCACACGCCAGGCGCCGATCGAGCCGCGGGCCTTCGAACTCTTTCTCGAATTGTTGCGAGCCGCGCACGGCCCGAAACTGTTGCGCGTGAAAGGCGTCGTCGCGCTCGCGGACGACCCGGACCGCCCGATCGTCATCCACGGCGTGCAGCACCTGTTCCACCCGCCCGTGCGGCTCGAAACCTGGCCCGACGCCGACCGGCGAACGCGAATCGTGTTCATTCTCGACGGCCTGGATCGCACGTTCGTCGACGGTCTGTTCGCCGCCGCGCTTGGCGAAACGCGCGCCGATGAACCGGACGCGACCGCCCTCGCCGACAACCCGCTCAAACCCGCTCGCGGCGGCCTGCTGGCCTGACCGACCACGCGTATCGTTTCCGGGCCTCATGTCGCCGGCGCGGTTCTTGAACCGTATCCGCCATTGGGATGCGCGCGCGCCTAATTGTCCCGGAATGGGACGGAAAGGCGCCGGCGCGGAACCTACGGGCGGAGTTGCGGATGTCGGTTCGCTTTTGGGACGTCGGTTCCTTGGGGGACGGAAGGTCGTTTTCGGACGCCCGGGCGACATCGCTTGGCCTGGAGGCGGCCCTTGCGGGAGCGCCCGGCGCCCCGGAAACGGCACGGGCCGGCGCGCGCGACACCCGACCGCGGCCTCTCGCAGACCGCCGCCTCATGGTCGAGACGTTCGGCGTGGAAGCCGCCGAAACCCACGTCGCAGCCTGGCGCGATCTGGTCGACCGCGCGCTCGAACCGAACGCATTCATGGACCCCTCGTTCGCGGCGCCCGCCGCCCTTCATGTGCCGCCCGCGCTGCGGCCGGAATTCGTGGCCGTGTGGGAAGGGATCGGGTTCGAGCCGCGTGGCCGCATGATCGGCCTCATGGCGATACGATCGCGATCCTCCTTTCTGACGCGCGGCCTGGCGATCGGCTGGCTCCATCCACACGCCGCCGTCGGCGCCCCGCTCGTCGATCGCATGGCGGCCACGCGCGCGATCGACGCGCTGTTCGACTGGATCGCGCGCGAGCGACGCGGCTGGACGGGCCTCGTCCTGCCGCGGCTGGTGCGCACGGGCCCATTGTTCTCCGCGCTGATCGCGCGCGCCGTCGCCAACAATCGGGCGTGGTCGGTGGCTGCGCCTTACGAGCGCGCGGTTTTGCTCAGCGGACAATCGTCCGACAATGTGCTGCGCGGCGTCCATTCGCCAAGGCTGCGCAAGGAACACAATCGCAAGCTGAACCGGTTGCGCGATCTGGGTCGGATCGAAATCCGCTCCACGTCCGGTGCGGGCGAGGTGCGCGATTCGATCGAGACGTTTCTCGCGCTCGAACAGAAGGGATGGAAAGGTCGACGGGGAACCGCGCTCCTGTCCAGCGTCGGCGACGCCACCTTCACGCGCGTCATGACGCGCCTGATGGCGCGGCGCGGTCAGTGCCGGATCGATTGCCTGACTTTGAACGACAGGCCGGTCGCGATGGCGATCATGATCGCCAGCGCCGGACGCTGCTACTTCTGGAAGACGGCTTACGACGAGTCCTTTGCGGCCTATTCGCCGGGCGCGTTGCTGGCGCGCATGCTGATCGAACGCCAGCTTGCCGAACCCGGCATCGATCTCACCGATTCCTGCGCGATCGCCGATCATCCCATGATCGACCGCATCTGGCCGGATCGCCAGACGATGGCCGATTTCGAAATCTGCTGCGCGCCGCCGCGCGCGCGCGCCTTTGACGCCGCAATTCGCCGCCGCACCGCGTGGCGCAAGCTGCGCGCGAGCGCGAAACTGGCGCTCGCCGGCGCGCTCGGGCGGCGTATCAGCTGACCTTGCGCCATCCTTCCCCCGCGATTGAGTGCTATGCGGACCTATGGAGGATGGACGACAGCGACTCGATAAATGGCTTTGGTATGCGCGCGTGGCGCGCACACGCACGCTGGCCGCCCGGCTGGTCGTGGAAGGCCACGTGCGTCTGAACAGCCAAAGGGTGGAGCAGGCGTCCAGGCACGTGCGCGCCGGCGACGTGCTGACCGTCGCGCTCGAACGTGACGTGCGCGTGCTCCGCGTGCTGGGGCCGGGCGTGCGTCGCGGCCCTGCGACCGAGGCGCGGCTCCTCTACGAGGAACTGCGATCGCCGAATTGATTGCGCAAGGCTTCTTGCGCCGAACCGGCAAAGGGTCTAGCAAGGCGCCGGATTTTCAAGCGCACGCGCTCGGGCGCGAGGAGCCGCTGATGACTTATGTGGTCACCGAAAACTGCATCAAGTGCAAATACACCGATTGCGTCGAGGTCTGCCCCGTGGATTGTTTCTACGAGGGCGAGAACATGCTCGTGATCCATCCCGACGAATGCATAGATTGCGGCGTCTGCGAACCCGAATGCCCGGCCGAGGCGATCAAGCCCGACACGGAACCGGGGCTTGAAAAGTGGCTGAAGCTGAATGCCGATTTCGCGGTTCAGTGGCCCAATATCACGGTCAAGCGCGACGCGCCGGCGGACGCCAAGGAGTTCGACGGAAAGCCCAACAAGTTTGCGGAGCATTTCTCCGAGAAACCGGGCGAAGGCGACTGACGGCCAGGCGCGCGACACCGCGCGATAGTGAAATCCGACTGTTAACCAACCGGCGTGCGTGCGGCGCAGCAAAAGCGGCCGCGCCTTTGATTCGCGCCGATTTTGTGATATACGATTTTTTAACAGTCGAATTTATCGCATTGGAATTCGTTCATCACAAGCACAGCTGATCGCGCCGGGTTTTCTCGGGCGTTGAGGCTTTGCCTGTTTCGGGCTGTGCGCGATCGTGCGCCGCCGGGTTGCGGATTTCCTGTCTGAAACGCTCGACTGGGGGCGGCGCGTTGGGCGAGGCCCCGCGCAGGCGGCCGGCGTATCTGGCCGCCGCAGGCCCCGGGTCCAAACGGGACGAACAGGAGTACGCTGGCATGTCGACCGCAAGAAAATCCAATAAAGCCGACAGCGCAGCGCGCAAGAACGCCAAATCCAGCACCGCCAAATCCAGCGCCGCCAGATCTACGAGGGACTCGGGCAAGGACGTCAAGGCCGCGACGCGCAAGGACGGAAAGGCGAAAGCCTCCGCCGCGCGCGTCAAGACGACCGCTGCGCCGCGCGCGGCCGCAAAATCCGCGGCCAGGACGCCCGCCCGGAGCGCAACGAGCAAGAGCCCCGCGCCCAGGGCCGCCAAGACGACCACGCTCAAAGCGGGCGCCTCCCGGACTGCGAGCAAGGCGCAAAGCTCCGCGCGCGCCGGCGACGGCGCCAAGGCGGCCAGCAAGGCGGCCGGCAAGGCGGCCGGGAAGACGACCAGGGCGGTTGCGAGAACCTCGGCCCGCGCGCCGGTCAAGGCGAGCGCACAGACTGCTGCGGCCAAGCCCGTCGCAGCCAAGCCCGTCGCAGCCAAGACCATTGCGGCCAAGACCATTGCGGCCAAGCCTGTCGCGGCCAGGGCGCCCGTGCGTGCGCCTGCAAAGGCGCTCGAGACGAAGCCCGGGAAGGGCGCGCAACGCATCGCCGCCAAGATGACGGCCAAGGCTTCGGCCAAGCGCACATCGGCGCCGCCCGCCGCCGCGAAGGCGAAGCCCGCGCCGGTCGAACATCGCGCCGCGGCCGATGCGAAGCAGGTTCCCCCGACCGCGAAATCGACGGGCGATAGAACGATTTCGGCGCGGCCTCCGCGCCCTGCCGCTGGCGCGCCGGTGCAGTCCGCGCCCGCCGCGGTTTCACCCAAACCGGCGCAACCTGCGCCGCAATCTCAGGCTCGAACGACCGGCGATCATAAGCAAGTGGCTCAAACTCAGAAGAAAATTCCGGCGGCCGACGATCGCGCCGCCGCCAGGACCATTGTGCAACCCTCCGCCGGCGCCCCGGCGAGCCGGCATCCGCAGAAGCCTGTGGTCGCGCGGCCCGCTGGCGTGAAGCTCGGCTTCAAGCCCCAGGAGTTCATCGTTTATCCCGCGCACGGCGTGGGCCAGATCACGGCGATCGAGGTGCAGGAAGTCGCAGGCTTCCAGCTCGAGTTGTTCGTGATCAGCTTCATCAAGGACAAGATGATTCTGAAGGTGCCGACCCCGAAGGTCGCGAGCGTGGGCATGCGCAAGCTGGCCGACGCGCCCATCATCGGCAAGGCGCTGGAGACGCTGACCGGCCGCGCGCGCATCAAGCGCACCATGTGGTCGCGTCGCGCGCAGGAATACGAGGCCAAGATCAATTCCGGCGATCTCATCGCCATCGCGGAGGTGGTGCGCGATCTCTATCGGTCGGACGCGCAGCCCGAGCAATCCTACTCCGAGCGTCAGCTTTACGAGGCGGCCGTCGACCGCATGAGCCGCGAGCTGGCGGTCGTCAACAAGATCTCGGACACCGAAGCGCTGAAGCTGATCGAGGCGCAGCTGCAGAAGGGCCCGCGTCGCGGCGCCAAGTCGGACGCCGAGGTGGAAGCGGAAGCGGACGGCGACATCGAGGAGGCGGCCTGATCCGGCCGCGACCGTTCAGCGAACGATCAAGCCCGGCTAGGCCGGGCTTTTTCGTATCCGACGGTTTCGCCTATTCGACCACCAGTTTGTACGCTTCGCCCGCGCGCAGCGCCGCGCCGGCCTCCAGCCCGTTGAGCAACAGGAACATCTCGGCCGGCCGTTCGACGCCGGTCATGCGTTGGGAGAGCGATTCGACCGTATCGCCGGCGGCGGCGACGACGATCTGCAACCGCTGCGCCCGCGCGCGCGCGGCTTCGTCCGGTGTGATCGAATGGAATGAATCGATCGATTCCTGGAATCTGCGCTCTGCTTCTTCGTTCAGCGAGCGCACCGCGAACATGAGGCGATAAACCTCGCCCTCGCGCCGAATGACCGCCACCCGGAAATTCCATTCGCCCGCGCGCGCGATGCCGAACGCCGCCGGCATGCCGTCGACCGTGCCCGTCCTGATCGAGGATTCGATCAGCCCGTCAAGCCATCCGGACGCCAGATAGGTCTCGAGCGGCGTCGCAGGACCGACGACCACGTTGTCGAGCCGCAACGCCTCGCGCCCGCCGAACGCCTTGCCGAGCAGCGCGCGACGCGTGTTCTCAAGAACGAACCCCTCCGGCGCGCGAAACGAGAACCCCAGGCGCGGCTGGAGAAACATGCGTCCGCGAACCAGCCCCTCCGACGGGTCTTCGCCGAATGCGATCCCGTTGATCGCCGCGAGATAGCTCGCCCGATCCGACTTGCCGACGCCCGGCGCCGCGATCTGGCGCGCCGCCAGCGTCGCCTGACTGATGCGTTCGGGCGTGGTCGGATGCGTCGCAAGCATGTCTGGGCGGCCATCGGTCTTCTGCCCGAGCAACGCGTCGCGGAAGGCGATCGAGCGGCCGAGAGAGGTCAGGAAGCGCGGGGCGCCATAGGGATCGAACCCCGCGCGCGCGATGACGGCCACGCCAACGCGGTCGGCGTCGACTTCCTGCTGGCGGGAAAACCCGGCGAAGGACAGTTTCTGCGTCGCCTCGACCTCCTCGCCCTTCTGTCGGCTCTGGATGACGTTGGCGGCTTCCGCGATCACCGCCGCCTGCTTTTCGCGCTCGGCCCGCGCAGCCGCGTGCTTGGCCGTCACATGCGCGATTTCATGCGCCATCACCGCGGCGATTTCCGAAGAATCGTTGGCGAGCGCGAGCAGCCCGCGCGACGCATACAGATTGCCGGAGGGCAGGGCGAACGCGTTCACCACGGGCGTGTTGAGAATGGTCACGCGATAGACCTGGCCGCCCGTTTCGGAGGCGCCGGCCAGCCGCGCGAGAATGTCGTTGAGGTAGCGCTCGGCCGCAGGCCAGGAATATTCGCCGCCGAACTGCGCGACCAGTTTCTTGTGCTCGATCGCGGTCAGCGAATCGAACCCGACCGTGCGCGGGGCCGCGGGCGGCGCAGACCTGATCGCCGGCGCCATCACCCCCTGCTGGTCGACCAGCGCGCAGGACGCCAGCAGCATCGCCGCCAGCGCGCTCGAGACCTTGCGCACGCAAACCGCGTCGCTAGGGCGCCTTCCGTTCGTCGAGAAGCTCAATCGCATCCGCGCTCGTAATCTCCATCTGCGGGCCAAAACGGCGGTCGATGAGACCGCGGACCCGCACATGCCGCCCGACGAGGTTTTGCGCCTCGACCCCGAGCGCTTCAAGTATAGTCAGGTTGCGCCGCGAAATGGTGAACGCAAAATCGACCGCCCGCACCGACCCGAAATTCACATAAATGCGCCCTGTGGCGTCTCCAAGGCTGGCGACCTTGCCCTCGACGACGCTCATGCCGGGCGGCGCGCCCACGATCCCCGCGCGATCTTCGGCAAGGATGACCGGCGCGTGCGCCCATATGCCCCGGCGCGCCGTCCGGGCCTGGGCCTCGGCGGCCAGCAGACGCGCGCGGCAGGGCCGAGCGGCTGCGTCGGGCCGGTAGCGGGCCAGGCCCGCTGCCAGCGCCGTCTCGGCGAGCGAGGCCGTCGCCGGCGACCCGGCGCCCGCCGGCGCGGCGAGCCAAAGCGACAACCTGCCCCAGCGGTCTGTTTTTTCTACCGGATCGGCGGCCGCGACGTCGCGACCGACAAGCCATTGCACAAATGTCGCGCGGGCCCCGGCGGCGTGATCGCCACGCCCGAAATCGAGGCCGGGGAGGCGGCCGATGCGGCCATCGGCAAGCGCGAAATCGAGTTTCTCGTCGACCGCGATCACCTGAAGGGTCCGGTCGAAAACGTCCGGGCAGGGCGCCGGCGCGGCGCTCTCGGCGGCATGGCCGGCGGCCAGAATCGCGACAGCCATTGCGGCCGTCCGCCTGCCGAACCGTGTGAGCGCCCGTCGATCGCTCATCGGCTCGCGCGCTCGGCCTCCACGCGCTTCATGAAATCGATCACGAGTCTTGCCGCGTCGACGTCGCGGTTGTGGGCGCCGACAGGCTGGCCCCGGTCCAGTCCCAGCCGGACGCGCCCCGGCAGTGCATGGCCGCCGCCTTCGATCCGCACCAGTTCGATCGGCCGTTTGCATCCGGCCCATTTGTCGACGAACACGCGCGAACCGTCGTTCGGATCGCGATCGGGCAGTTCGGCCGAGGTTTTCTGCCCGCAGCCGGCCGCCTGCCGGAAGGGCGCGAGCGAGGCGTCGACGGACACGAGTTCGTCCTTGAAATCCGACAGGTTCGCCTTGCCGCCCGCGTAAGGCGTGACCGGGTCGGCGACGCCGGCGATGCTCATGAGGGCGACGGGCGCGGACGGCTTGCAGTTGGGCGCGTCCGCCGCCGTCATGTTCGAAATCAGGACCGCGACGCCGGCGAACATGGCGGGATCGGCGCAGGCCACGCGATAGGCCAACATGCCGCCGGTGGAGGCGCCGACCAGAAAAACGCGGCGCCGGTCGGTGACGCCGTCGGCGATCAGCTTGGCGACGGTGTCGCGCACGAATTGCGCATCGCGCTGGCTCCTGGCGTCGCCGACGTCCCAGTGGCCATCGATCGCATCGAGATAGACGACCGCGACGCCGGGCGACTTCAGGTCTTCAAGCCCAAGATTGCGCCGGGCGCGCAGCCCGGTGCCGCTCTGGCCATGCAGCACGACAATGGTCGGCCGCGGCGCCTGTTTCAGCCGCACGCGCTCCACCAGAAAGGCCGTGCGTTTCAGACCGCCCGATTCGATCGTAAGCTTGCCGGACGCCGCCCGCGCGGCGCCCGCGCCGACGGAAAGCAGCGTCGCGACCGCCAGCAGGCAGGCCAGGAAGAGACCGCCGGCGCGTCTGCGATTCATGGCATTCTCCCGATAACTGCGTTCATCGCGAACATTTCTCCCAGTCATGCCACGACCGGCCGGCCGCGTCCAAGTGGACGTTTGGCGCGCTTTGCGGACGCGATGACTTTGCAGCAGGCCACGCGGCGATCGGGCGGAATGCGACCTGTCGTCGAAAACGCGATCGATTGCCAAGTTCAGCGCGCGCGATCGCGAAAAACCGGCTTCCACTTTTTCGCCGCCCGCGCTAGTGAACAGCCGAAGGCTCGCTCAGCTGGGGACCCGCGCCATGGCAGAACCCAATCCCGCCCGTCTTGAGGATCGTCGGCCGCTCTCGCCGCATCTCATGATCTACCGGCCCATGCTGACGATGATGATGTCGATCGTCCATCGCATCACCGGCGGCGCGCTGTACGTGGGGACATTGCTGCTCGCCTGGTATTTCATCGCGGCCGCGTCGGGCCCGGCCGCCTTCGCGCAGGCGGAATGGTTCTTTTCCTCTATCCTCGGCCGCCTTATTCTATTCGGCTTCACCTGGGCGTTGTTCACCCATCTGCTGGGCGGCGTGCGCCACGCGATCTGGGACGCCGGCCACGGCATGGATGCGAAGGGCCGCGAATTTCTGGCGCAGGCGACGCTTGTCGGCGGCATTGTTCTGACGATCCTCGTCTGGATCGTCGCTTACGCGGCGCGCTGAGGAAACGACCATGAGCGACAAATCCTCCTCCATGCGCACCGACATCGCGCGGGTGCGCCACCTCGGTTCCGCGCACAGCGGCACGTCGCACGCATGGATGATGCGCGTGACGGCGGCCATTCTCATTCCGCTCACGCTGTTGTTCGTCTGGCTGATCGTTTCCATGATCGGCCGCGACTACGACGCGGTCCTGCAACTGTTCGGCAGTCGCGTGGGGCCAGGCGCGATCGCGCTGCTGTTCGTGCTGACCGCCTGCTATCACATGAAGGGCGGCATGCAGACGATCATCGAGGACTACGTGCACGATCGCCACCTGAAGGAATGGTCGATCATCGGCAATATCCTCTTCTGCGGCCTGGTCGCGGCGGCCACCGGGCTTGCCATCATCAAGATTTCTCTCGGCTGAGCCGCCGGGTCCGCACAGACCCGGACGGCGTTTAACCACCGCCCGCGCCCGCAAGACTTGCTTTGCGGGATCGGGCCTGAAGGGCGATCCATCCCATGGCGAATTCGAGCAATGGCGCTTCCGCTCCGGCCGTGAACGGCAAGGCCTATCCGATCACGGATCACACGTTCGACGTGGTGATCGTAGGGGCGGGCGGCGCGGGCCTGCGCGCGACCGTCGGCTGTTCGCAGGCCGGCCTGCGTACGGCCTGCATCTCCAAGGTGTTCCCGACGCGTTCGCACACGGTCGCGGCGCAGGGCGGCGTGGCCGCGGCGCTCGCCAATATGGGCGCGGACGACTGGAAATGGCACATGTACGACACCGTGAAGGGGTCGGACTGGCTCGGCGATCAGGACGCGATCGAATATCTGTGCCGCAACGCGCCGGCGGCCGTTTACGAACTCGATCATTGGGGCGTGCCTTTCTCGCGCACGACGGAAGGCAAGATCTACCAGCGTCCGTTCGGCGGCATGACGACCGATTACGGCAGGGGACCTCCGGCCCAGCGCACCTGTGCGGCCGCCGACCGCACCGGCCACGCGATGCTGCATACGCTGTATGGCCAGGCGCTGAAGAACTCGACGCAGTTCTTCATCGAATATTTCGCCATCGACCTGATCATGGATTCGGAAGGCCGCTGCCGCGGCGTCGTCTGCATCAAGATGGACGACGGCACGATCCACCGCTTCCGCGCCGCGCTGACGATTCTGGCGACCGGCGGATATGGACGCGCTTATTTCTCGGCCACTTCCGCCCACACCTGCACGGGCGACGGCGGCGGCATGGTGCTGCGCGCCGGTCTGCCGTTGCAGGACATGGAATTCGTGCAATTCCATCCCACCGGCATCTACGGCGCCGGCTGCCTGATCACGGAAGGCGCGCGCGGCGAGGGCGGCTACCTGACGAATTCGAACGGCGAGCGCTTCATGGAGCGTTATGCGCCGAGCGTGAAGGATCTCGCGCCGCGCGACATGGTCTCGCGCGCCATGACGATGGAAATCCGCGAGGGGCGCGGGGTCGGCAAGGGCGCCGACCACATCTACCTCCACCTCGACCATCTCGATCCGAAAATTCTGCACGAGCGCCTGCCCGGCATTTCGGAGAGCGCGAAGATTTTCGCGGGCGTCGACGTCACGAAGGAGCCCATCCCTGTGCTGCCGACGGTCCACTACAACATGGGCGGCATCCAGACGAACTATCACGGCGAAGTGCTGGTCAAGCGCGGCGACAATCCCGACGTCGTGGTGCCGGGCCTGATGGCGCTCGGCGAAGCCGCCTGCGTTTCGGTGCACGGCGCCAATCGTCTGGGCTCCAATTCGCTGATCGACCTCGTGGTGTTCGGCCGCGCGGCGGGCCTGCGCGCCGCCGAAATCGTCACGCCGGGCGAGAAACAGGCCGCACTTCCGGCCGATTCGGCCGATCTGGCCCTGTCGCGCCTCGATCATTTCCGCAATGCCTCCGGCTCCACGCCGACCGCTGACCTGCGACTGAACATGCAGCGCGTGATGCAGGCCAATTGCGCGGTGTACCGCACGGGCGACACGCTCAACGAAGGCGTGAAACTCATTCAGGACGTCTGGCAGGCCAAGGACGACATCAAGGTCACCGACCGTTCGCTGATCTGGAATTCCGACCTGATCGAGACGCTCGAATTCGACAACCTTATCGTGCAGGCGGTGGTGACCATGAACGGCGCAGCCAACCGCACCGAATCGCGCGGCGCGCATGCGCGCGAGGACTATGCCGAGCGCGACGACGCCACCTGGATGAAGCACACGCTGTCCTCCATCGACGATCACGCCCGGAAGGTGTCCATCGACTACCGGCCGGTGCATTCCTACACCATGACGAATGAGGTTTCGTATATCGAGCCGAAGGCGCGCGTGTACTGACGCGGCATGCGCGCGCCGCTTCTCGCGGCGATGCTGGCGTTTGTCGTCGCATCGCCCGCCCGGGGTCAGGATTTGGCGACCTGCAAGGCTGAAGAGCTTGCCTGGTCGATCGGAAAACCCGTGAAGACGCTGCAGCGTCTTCGCACCAGACAGGTTCGCTACGTGTGTTCGACATGCGCGGCGACGATGGACTACAGCGCGGAGCGGCTGACGGTCGTCTACGACCGTTCGACGGGCCGGGTGAAGAAACTGAGCTGCAACTAGCAGTCTATCGAAGGCAGAGATCAAACATGGTCGAACTCGCTCTTCCCAAGAACTCCGTCGTCGGAAATGGCAAGACGTGGCCCAGGCCCGCAAATGCGAAGAACCTGCGCGAGTTCCGCATCTATCGCTGGGACCCGGACGACGGCGCCAACCCGCGCATCGACACCTATTTTGTCGATTGCGACGATTGCGGACCGATGATTCTCGACGCGATCATCTGGATCAAGAACAAGATCGACCCGACCCTCACCTTCCGCCGCTCCTGCCGCGAAGGCATCTGCGGCTCGTGCGCGATGAACATCGACGGCACGAACACGCTGGCCTGCACGAAGGGGATGGACGAGATCAAAGGCGCGGTCAAAATCTACCCGCTGCCGCACATGCCGGTCGTGAAAGACCTCGTTCCCGATCTGACGCGGTTCTACGCGCAGCACGCCTCGGTGGAGCCGTGGCTCAAGACCACGACGCCGGCGCCGGAAAAGGAATGGCGGCAGTCGCCGGAGGATCGCGCCAAGCTCGACGGGCTCTACGAGTGCATCCTGTGCGCCTGCTGCTCCACCTCCTGCCCGTCCTACTGGTGGAACGGCGATCGGTATCTTGGACCCGCCGCGCTGCTGCAGGCCTACCGCTGGCTGATCGATTCGCGCGACGAGGCGACCGGCGAGCGGCTCGACAATGTCGAGGATCCGTTCCGTCTCTATCGCTGCCACACGATCATGAACTGCGCCAAAGCCTGTCCGAAGGGCCTCAACCCGGCCAAGGCGATCGCCAACATCAAGAACATGCTCATCGAGCGCCAGTTCTGACCGGCGAGGCGAAGCGGAAGAACGCAAAAGGCCGGTCTTTCGACCGGCCCTTTTTTCGACAATCGGGCGCGTGCTATCGGCGCATGTTGCGCTGCATGGCGAATTCGCGCGTGTGCAGATCCAGCATCGCCGTCGCATAGGACGAGGCGTCGTCGATCCATTCGTTCCACAGTTGCGCCGCCGAGGGGGTGCGCGCCACGAGGCGGCCCGTCAATTCGTCGGTGTCGAACTGCAAATCGGCTTCGAACTTCTTGGCCAATCCCTGCATCGCCCGGTTGCGGGCAAGACAGGACATGTACAGCGTGTCGGCGCCGCGGTTGCGCGCCGCCTGGACGATGCGACCCATCAGTTCGGAGCCGACGCCGCGCCGGCGCCAATCGTGTTCGACCGAGAAGGCCGCCTCGGCCGAACCGGCGTCGAGACCGAGACCGACGCCCCGCAACTCGCCCGCGCCCCGCAGGACGCCGTCGACGAAATAGCCGAAGATGACGTCGTCGATCCCGAAGCAGCGCTCGGCATAATTGGTGAGGAAGTCGTCGGAGACGACCATGGCGAATCGCTCCTGTCGGCTTTGCGTGTCGAGCCGCAGCAGGTGATCGCGAAAATGATGCATGTCCGACGGCCACAATCGCCGGACGACGCCGCCATGGATCAGAGCGTGTTCCATTTCAGGCCTCCAACCGCATCGCCCCCTCGCGCAATTGCGAATCTCGACCGGTCTGCCCAATACAGAATATTGTGCACCGCACCCGTTAGACAAGGGTAAACGGCGCCGGCTGCGCTAGATCACATAAACGCCTGATTTGAAAATTGTATTTAGCAGCAATGTTTCAATGGTTTAGACGTCAACCTAGCCCGGCGGCGCGACGTTTGATCGCAGCGCACAAGAAATTTTCGCTCAAGCTGCGAAGTCAGCCGATGAGATCGATCAGGGGCGGGATCAGCGGTTCGTCGGCAGGCGGCATGGGATAGGACCGCAGATCGCGCGCGCGGACCCATTTGAGAGCCTGACCCTCGCCCGAGCGCACCGCGCCGCTCCAGCGACGGCAGACATAGAGCGGCATCAACAAATGGAAGTCGGGATAGGCGTGGCTCGCGAAGGTCAGCGGCGCCAGACACGCCGCCTGCACCGTTATTCCCAGTTCCTCCGCCAGTTCCCGGATCAGCGCATCTTCGGGGCGCTCGTGCGGATCGAGCTTGCCGCCCGGAAATTCCCACAACCCCGCGAGTTGCTTGCCCTGCGGCCGCTGCGCGATCAACACGCGATTGTCCGCGTCGATGAGCGCGGCCGCCACGACGATGAGCAGCTTCATCGGCTCACCGATCGTTCGTGACGACAAGCTTGATGGGCTTTTCCTCGCGACCCGTCACAGTGACGGTTTCGAACATGGCCCCGCCGTCCTGCCCGACCCGCTGGACGCTGGTGTAGACCCCGGCGTTCAGCCTCACATATTCGTCCCTGTCGCGATAGCGCACCTGAGCGGTGACGAAATATTCGCCGGGCGCGACATCGTCGAATTCGAACCGCCCATTCGACTCGGCGCGCGTGGTGCGGGTGTATTCGGCATATTGCGGATCGGGCGAGGTGGTCGGAATTTGGCTCGCAGGGATCGAGCGCCGCCCACGATACAGAATCGCGAATCGCGCGCGCGCGTATGGCGTCGCCGGGACGAGTCGGATGATCTCTCCGACCGCGTTGATGGCGCCCCCCTTTTCGTCCCGCCAGAAAGCGTGGCCGGAAATGGTGGCCGCCCCCTTCTTCTTGATGTAGGCGGCGGCCGCCGGATCGAACGGGACCGCGCTCGCCGCGACGTCTGCGCCGGGCGGCCGGCTCGGCTGACAGCCAGCCATCGTCAGCGCCGCAACAATCGCCAGGACAGGTTTGCGCATCAAACGCCTCGTTGAAAATGACGCGGCGAAAATCGCGTAGCGCAACGCAAAACGCAAGCAAGCCGACCGGAACCTTCCGCCCGCCGCGTCGTTCCTCCACACGGGGAGCGTTCGCGGGAGATTGACTCATGCCGCGCGGCGACAAATCGAGCTACACCGACAAGCAGAAGCGTCAGGCCGAACACATCGAACAGGGCTACGAGGACCGCGGCCTCTCGCAGGAAGAAGCCGAACGGCGCGCCTGGGCCACCGTCAACAAGCAGGACGGCGGCGGCAAGAAGAGCGGCTCAGGCAGGAAACCTCACGACCGGTAGTCGCCGTTGATCGCGACATATTCTTTCGTCAGATCGCAGGTCCAGACTTTCGCGGCGCCTTTGCCGAGCCCGAGATCGACACGGATGGCGATCGTCTCCTGTTTCATGATCGTCGACACCTGAGCTTCGTCGTAGCTCGGGTCGCGCAGGCCCTTGTGCGCCACCCGAACGCCGCCGAACCAGATCGCGAGCCGGTCGCGGTCGGCTTTCTCGCCAGCCTTGCCGACCGCCATCACGATCCGTCCCCAATTGGCGTCCTCGCCGGCGATGGCCGTCTTGACCAGCGGCGAATTGGCGATCGAAAGCCCGATACGCTTGGCGGCTTTCGCGCTGTCTGCGCCGGTCACCTCCACCTCGACGAACTTGCGGGCGCCCTCGCCGTCGCGCACCACCTGCTGGGCCAGGTCGAGCAGCACGACATCGAGCGCGACCCGGAAGGCCGAAAGGCGCCGGTCGTTCGCGGCCGTGATCCTGGGAGCCCCGCGTTGCGCGGCCGCGCCTGTCGCAAACATCAACAGCGTGTCCGACGTCGAGGTGTCGCTGTCGACGGTGATCGCGTTGAACGATCCCTGAACGCTTTTCGCCAGCAGCGATTGCAGGACGGGCGCGGCGATCGGCGCGTCGGTGAACACGAACGACAGCATCGTCGCCATATCGGGCGCGATCATGCCGGCGCCCTTCGCCATGCCCGAAATGCGGACGCGCACGCCTGCGATCTCGGCCTCGGCGGTTGCGACCTTGGGGAACGTGTCGGTCGTCATGATGGCGCGCGCAGCCTCCAGCCAGGCGTCGCCGCGCGCGTCTTCGGTGAGCGCATCCACCACGCCCTCGAATTTCGTCGCATCGAGCGGCTCGCCGATCACGCCCGTCGAGGCAAGGAAGATTTGGCTCGGCTTCAGACCCGTCGCCCGCGCGGCGACTTCTGCGGAAAGCCTGGCGGCGGCTGCCCCGGTCTTGCCCGTGAAGGCGTTGGCGTTGCCGGAGTTGACGAGCAGCGCCCGCGCTTTGCCGCTTTTCAGCCGCGCGCGGCACCAGTCCACGGGCGCCGATGGGCACTTGGACTTGGTGAAGACGCCGGCCACCGTCGTGCCCTTGTCCATCAGCGCAAGCATCACGTCGGTGCGGCCCTTGTATCGAATGCCGGCGGCGCCGCTCGCAAACCTCACCCCCTCGACGGCCGGCATCTCCGGAAATTTTTTCGGCGCAAGCGGAGAAACAGGAGCGTCATGGGCCATGTTGGTCTCTCGGAAATCGCCCTCTCGAACAGGCGTCCTGGTTCGAGGGACGATGAGTCGATTGGCGTCGCACGTGAACCGCGCGCGCGGATTTGCCCAACAAAACCTTTCATCGTCAAGACGAGCGCGCCGATCAGATCGTCACCTCGCGGATGAGGCAGGATTCGCTGGCGTGCGCCACGAGCTTGCCGGCGCTGTCGCGCAAGTAGCCCTCGGCCAGCGCGATATCGCCCGCCACCCCGAGCGCCAGCGCCTCGCATTCATAGTCCTCGTGCGCAAGCACCGGACGCAGAAAATTGATCTTCATTTCGATCGAGGCGGAATTCTTGCCCGCCGGCAGCATGGTCTGCACCGCATAGGCCATGGCGGTGTCCAGCATGGCGAACGCCCAGCCGCCTTGCACGACATTGTTGGTGTTGAGATGGTCCGGCCCGGGTCGGCCGCGAAAGACTACGCGGCCGGGGTCGGCCTGCGTCACGCCCATGCCCAGCGTGCGGCTCATCGGCGCTTGCGGAAACCGCCCTTCCGCCGCCAGCCGCATCTGCGCCAGCCCATCAAGGCCGGCGCAGTTTTCCTTGGTCCAGAGTCCGAAGAGCGGTTCGGTCACTTCTTGGCCGGCTCTTCCTTCCTGGGCGCGTCCTTGGCGGGTTCTTCCTTCTTGCCATCCGCAGGCGCCGCGTCGGTGCGTTCGATCTTCGCCGCCTCGCGCAATTTCAGGATGGCCTCGCTCTGCGCCTTCTGCACGACATAGCGCGCGACCTGATCGCGAATCGTGTCCAGCTTGGGGAATTCCTTCTGGCGCTTTTCGTCCACCTTGATCACATGCCAGCCGAACTGGCTCTTGACCGGCTCCGATAATTGACCAGGCTCGAGCTTGAAGGCCGCGTCCGCGAACTCCGGCACCATCCGCTCCTTGGTGAACCAGCCGAGATCGCCGCCCTTCGAGCCGGGGTCTTTGGACACTTCGCCCGCGACCTTGGCGAAATCCTCGCCGCCCTTGAGCCGTTCGATCACCTTCTTGGCGTCGGCCTCGTTCTCGACCAGAATATGCTTGGCGCGAACCTCGGCTTCGGGCTTGCGGGCCTTGGCCGCATCGTCGTAGGCCTTCTGAACCGCCGCATCGGTCGCAGCCTCCCTGGCGATCTTGCCCAGATATTCCTCCATCAGCAGCTTCTCGCGCATATAGGCGAGTTTGCGAGCAAAATCAGGCCCTTCGGCCATCTTGTCGGCTTCCGCCTTCGTCGCCACCAGCTTGCCGTCGATAAGATAGTCGAGAATGTAGGCGTCGCGCGCCGCCCCTTGCAGCTGGGCGGGCAGGCCAGGACCGACATCCTCGGCCGCATCCTTCAGGTCCTGGTCGGTGATTTCGACCCCGTTCACCTTGGCGAGGGTCTTGCCGGCGGCCGGCCCGGCGAGGACGAAGGCGGCGACCGTCGCGCTCGCAAGCAGGCGCAGACGAATGGCTGGGGTGGTCATGAACTGTCTCCGGGTTGGATGAACCGCCAGACGGAACGTCGGCAGGAATTCGAATCGCGCTCTTGCGTGGAAATTGCGGCGTAACTTCGCTCAGAGCGCGGGCCGTTGCAATGCGGCGCCATCGCCTCGCCCGCCCCGCGGCGCCCGTGCGTTCAATTGACAAGCGGGGCGCCCCTCCTTATCTCTCGCGGCGGTTTTGCGGGCGTTTTGGCTCGGTTTTCATGTGCAGGAGCCGCAGCGGCGGCGCCGGTTGCGGCGGCATGTGTTGCGGTCGCGCCTTTGCGGAACCCAAATCGCATGCGCCCGGTCCGGTCGTCGCACGTGGCCGGGTACGCGCCGGCGGACGCACAGCAGCGCGCCGCAGCAAAGGGTCCAGATGATCGGCTCAATCGCCAAGAAGCTTTTCGGCTCCGCCAACGACCGCCGGCTGAAGACCTACCAGCCAAGAGTGCGCGCGATCAACGCGCTCGAAGCCGAAATCGCCAGGCTTTCGGACGACGAGCTGCGCGCCCGAACCCAGCAATTCAAGGATGAGATCGCAGCCGGCAAGCCGGTCGCCGATCTGCTCGCCCCCGCTTTCGCCACGGTGCGCGAAGCAGCCAAGCGTACGCTTGGTCAACGGCATTTCGACGTTCAGCTCGTGGGCGGCATGGTGCTCCACGAGGGCGCGATCGCCGAAATGCGCACCGGCGAAGGCAAGACGCTGGTGGCCACGCTCGCCGTGTATCTCAACGCGCTCGCCGGACGCGGCGTGCATGTCGTGACCGTCAACGACTATCTGGCGCGTCGCGACTCCGAATGGATGGGGCGCATCTACAAGTTTCTCGGTCTGACGGTAGGCGTGATCGTTCATGGGCTCGACGACGACGAGCGTCGCGCGGCCTACGCCTGCGACATCACCTATGGCACCAACAACGAATTCGGTTTCGACTACCTGCGCGACAATATGAAGTACGAGCTGGACCAGATGGTGCAGCGCGGGCACGCCTACGCCATCGTCGACGAGGTCGACTCGATTCTGATCGACGAGGCGCGCACGCCGCTGATCATCTCCGGGCCGTCCGAGGATCGTTCCGATCTCTACAACACGATCGACAAGCTCATTCCCGCCCTCGTCGCCGGCGACTACGAGATCGACGAAAAGCAACGCACCACCAATCTCACCGAGGCCGGCAACGAGCATATGGAGGAGCTAATGCGCGCCGCCGGCGTGCTGAAAGAAGGCTCGCTCTACGAATCCGCGAACGTCGCGCTCGTTCATCACGTCAATCAGGCGTTGCGCGCCCACAAGCTTTTCCAGCGCGACAAGGACTACATCGTTCGCAACGGCGAGGTCGTCATCATCGACGAATTCACCGGCCGCATGATGCCGGGACGCCGCTATTCGGAAGGCCTGCACCAGGCGCTCGAAGCCAAGGAGCGGGTCGCCGTCCAGCCCGAGAACGTCACGCTGGCGTCCGTCACGTTCCAGAATTATTTCCGGCTCTATGAGAAGCTCGCCGGCATGACCGGCACCGCCTCGACGGAAGCCGACGAATTCGCCGACATCTACAAGCTCGACGTGGTTGAGATTCCGACGAACCGCCCGGTCGCACGCACGGACGAGGCCGACGAGCTCTATCATCGCTCGGGTGAAAAACTGAAGGCGATCGTGACGGAGATCGAGAAGGCGTCGGCCACGATGCAGCCCTTGCTCGTCGGCACGACCTCGATCGAGAAGTCCGAACTGCTGGCCGAACATCTCGCCAAACACGGTTACAAGCAGATCGATTTCGCCGATCCGACCGCGCTGCAACTGTTGTACGAAGCCGCGCGCGCCGGCAAACCGTCCAAACTTTTCGCCGTTCTGAACGCGCGTTTCCATGAGCAGGAAGCCCATGTGGTGGCGCAGGCCGGGGTGCCGGGCGCCATCACAGTTGCGACCAATATGGCCGGCCGCGGGACCGACATTCAGCTCGGCGGGAATGCGGACATGCGCGTCGCCGAGGAATGCGCATCCCTCCAAGGCGCGGAGCAGGAGGCGAAGGAAGCCGAAATTCGCGCGGAAGTCGCGAAGTTCAAAGAGCAGGCGATCGCCGCCGGCGGCCTCTACATCGTCGGCACCGAGCGCCACGAGAGCCGGCGCATCGACAATCAGTTGCGCGGTCGCGCCGGTCGACAGGGCGACCCCGGCCGCTCGAAGTTCTTTCTGGCGCTCGAAGACGATCTCATGCGTATCTTCGTCTCCGAGCGCATGGACGCGATGTTGCAGAAGCTCGGCCTGAAGGAAGGCGAGGCGATCGGCAGTCCGTGGTTCTCCAAACGCATCGAGAAGGCGCAGCAGAAGGTCGAGGCGCGCAACTTCGACATTCGCAAGAACATTCTGAAGTTCGACAATGTCATGAACGACCAGCGCAAGGTGGTGTTCGAACGCCGGCGCGAAATCATGGCGGAGGAAAGCGTCGAGGAGACGGTGAGGGAAATGCGCGAGGGCGTGATCGAGAACCTCGTCGCGCGCCATATCCCGCACGACGCCTATGCCGAGGCCTGGGACGTCCGGGGTCTCGCCGAAGGCGCGGAGAATCTCCTGGGCTTCGCGCCGTCGGTGGCGGATTGGGCGAAGGAGGAGGGCATCGCCGACGAGGAAATCGTCGAGCGGCTTACCAAGGCCGCCAGCGACGCCTATGCGGCGCGCGTCGAGAAGAACTCGCCCGAAGTCATGCGCTATGTGGAAAAACAGGTAGTCCTGCAGGTGCTCGATCACTTGTGGCGCGAGCATCTCGTCGTGCTCGATCACCTGCGTCAGGTGATCGGCTGGCGTGGCTACGCGCAGCGCGATCCGCTGAACGAATACAAGGCCGAAGCGCTCGAACTGTTCAAGAACCTGATGTTCCGCTGGGACGAAACGGTGACGGGGCAGCTCATGCGCGTGGAAGTGGCGTTCGAGCCGCCGCCCCAGCAACTGCCGCCGATGCACGGCTCCCACATCAACCCCGACACCGGCGAAGACGAAATGGCCATCGCCGACATCAATGCGCGCATTGCGTCGGGCGCGTTTTCTCCGCAGGCTTTGACGGCCCAGCCGTCGGCCGGCGCGCGCGATCCCAACGAGCCGTCGACATGGGGCAAGGTGTCGCGCAACGAGGCCTGCCCGTGCGGGTCCGGCAAGAAATACAAACACTGCCATGGTGCGCTGACGTAGCCGGTCACGCGAATTTTGTGCGAAAGCCTTGGCGCAGCCTTTCTGGCGGTGCGAATCGCGTCTAGCCTGAGCTGTGTCCACACCTCACATTGCGAGGATGCGCCATGGATCATGCTGCGGAAGTCAAGAAATTCGACGCCGGCGCCGACGAGGCGGTCGTCAAAGCAATTATTCGCCACTGCGGAATCGCCTTGCAGAAGCGGGATTCGTCGCTTGTGTCCTGTTCCGATCCCGAAGAATTGAAACGCGTGCGCGACAGCTGGGGCAAGAAGAAGCTCGGCCTGACCGATGACGGCGAAGTCGACGCGGCGATCAAATCGGTCTGCGAGGAGATGAAGGCGACCCGCGAGAAATCGCGCGTGGCGTTCTATTACCTGGTCGCCAAGAAGCTCGGCAAGCTGGGCTCGCTCGTCAAATCGACCTAGTTCGGGCGGGCCGGCGGCTTCTTTGCGGAAGCCGGCGGACTGTCGGAATCGAATTCCAGGACCGCGTCGAAAGCGTCGGCGGGCGGTGCTGCCAAACGCGCGCCGAACGCGACCCTCTCGCCTCCATTGAGCGCGGCTTTGGTCGGTTTGACCGACCAGGAATAGAGAGCGCCGCCATCGGCGGCGCGCAAGACCAGCCGGACAGGCGGCACGACACGCTGCGAGCCGCCAGGGTTGGCGATTTCGCCTTCCACCGCAAGAACGCGCCGCCCGCCGTCCTGAGCGACGCGCGCGGCGACGTTGGCGAAATCGAGACCGACGAGATTGACCCTCATGCCGAGCGCGGCGTACGCGCTCGCCATAGGCGGCGCCGCGCGCACAACCGTTTCGCGGAACGCCGCGAGCCCCATGAAGACGGCCATCGCCAGGCCCGCCGCCATGGCGAGCCGCACCTGCGGGCGGGCGCCGGTCGCGACCGCTGGCCGTGCGTGCGGGCGCGGCTGCATGCGACGCCGATTTCCCCAGTTCGCCACGGGCGGCCTCCGAAGATTGCTGCGGTTTCCTTGATCGCAGGCTTATAGTTAATTGCGCGTTAAGCAGCCGATTCGACGTATCGCGGGTCGAGAGGGCGGGGGCGCGCCGGGCCTGCGGCCGTCTTGCGGGAGCATCGGATTGGTTCGATTCGACAACGTCGGGCTACGCTATGGCATGGGCCCAGAAATCCTGCAGGATCTGAGCTTTACGATTGAGCCTGGCACGTTTCAGTTTCTGACGGGGCCCTCCGGCGCGGGCAAGACGACGCTGATGCGCCTCTTGTTGTTGTCGTTGCGCCCGACGCGCGGCGTCATCACCTTGTTCGGCAGGGATTCCTCGCTTCTCGACAAGGACGCGCTAACCGCCATGCGCCGGCGCATCGGCGTGGTCTTCCAGGATTTTCGCCTGCTCGATCATCTGACGACATACGAGAACGTCGCCCTGCCGCTTCGGGTGCAGAACCAAAGGGAGGAAAGCTATCGGTCGGAGGTGCACGAGTTGCTGCGCTGGGTCGGGCTCGGCGACCGCATGCACGCATTGCCGCAGGTTCTTTCCGGCGGCGAAAAACAGCGCGCCGCCATCGCGCGCGCGCTCATCGTCCGTCCGGAACTGTTGCTTGCAGACGAGCCGACCGGCAATGTCGACCCGACGATGGCGCGCCGGCTCATCCGACTGTTCGTCGAACTGCAGCGATCAGGGACGTCGGTCGTCGTGGCCACCCACGACCTCGGCCTGATGGAGCAATTCGAGGATGCGCGGCGTCTCGTGCTCGGCGGCGGCCGATTGCACATCTACGATTGAAAGCGACCATGTCCGGTTTCCACGCGATCAGGGACCTTTCTCTCGGCCGGCGCGACGCTGAGGCGGCGCTGGTTCCCAAAGGCAGCATCGGCGGCCGCGCACTCATCACGGTGGTGGCGATCATGACCTTCTTGTCGTCGCTGGCCGCCGGCGGGGCCGTTCTGGTCGTGCAATCGAGTCAGGATTGGCGCGCGGCCATCTCGCGCGAAGCGACCGTTCAGATTCGCCCCTCGCCCTCCCGCAACATGGAGGCCGATATCAAGGCCGTGCTGAAGACACTCGACGCAACGCCCGGCGTGACCGAAATCCGCACGCTGTCGAAAAGCGATTCGGACCGTCTGCTGGAACCGTGGCTCGGTCAGGGGGTCAATCTGGAGGAAATTCCGGTCCCGCGGATGATCGTCCTCAAGACGTCGGCCACGCCCCGCGTCGATTTCGCAAAGCTCCGCGACGCGATTGCGACAGCCGCGCCCAACGCAACGCTCGACGACCATCGCCTCTGGTCGCAACGCCTTGCGACGATGGCCAATACATTCGTCGTCATAGCGCTGGTGATCCTGGCCTTGCTGGTGACGGCCATGGGTCTGGCGGTGTCCTTCGCCACGCGCGGCGCGATGGCCGGGAACCGGGAAATCATCGAAGTGCTTCATTTCGTTGGAGCATCCGACGGGTTCATCTCCCGGCAGTTCCAGCAGCGGTTTCTCATGCTCGGCCTGCGGGGCGCAGTCCTTGGCGCGGGCTGCGCCGCGTTCATCTTTTTCCTTGCCAGCATCGCATCGCGCCGCATGATCGCAACCCCGAGCGGAGACCAGATCGAAGCCCTGTTCGGCTCGTTCGCGATCGGCTGGGTCGGATACGCGGCGATCGCCACGATCGCAGCCCTCAGCGCGGCGTTTTCCGGACAGACATCGCGCATGGTCGTCTATCGAAAATTGAGAAGCTTGACGTGATGGAAGACGCCCAGATTCAATCCGCCGCCAGCACGCCGCCCGCGCCCGGCCCGTCGGTGGCGATCCGCTCGACCATCTACAATATCGCTTTCTACATCAACATCGTCGGCCTGATGATCTTGGGGCTGCCGACGATGTTCATGGGCCGCCACGCGGTCTTTGCGCTTGCGCGGGCATGGGCGCGCACCTCGCTATGGCTTCTGGAGAAGATATGCGGCACGCGCCTGGAGTTTCGCGGCGTCGAGAACATTCCGCGGGGCGGCGTGATCGTCGCCGCCAAACATCAATCGGTTCTCGAGACTTTCGCCCTCACGCTCAAATTCGAGGACTTCTCCTATGTGTTGAAGCGCGAGCTGATGTGGATTCCCTTGTTCGGCTGGCTGTTGAAAGGCGCCGAGCAGATCGCGATCGATCGCGCATCAGGCAAGGCTGCGCTGCAACAGGTCCTTGCGCGCGCAGCGGCGTTCATGAAGCAGAACGGCGCCTTGTTCATTTTTCCTGAAGGCACTCGTCGGCCGGTGGGAGCGCCGCCGCGCTACAAGCCGGGCGTGGTGCACATTTACAGAGCCACCGGCGCACCGTGCCTTCCGGTCGCCCTCAACACCGGCGTGTTCTGGCCGCGCCGCAGCTTCATGCGCAAGCCCGGCGTAGCCGTCATCGAGTTCCTGCCGGTGATAGAGCCGGGTCTGGAGGACGACGTTTTCGCTCGTCGGATGCGGGATGACATCGAGGCGGCGACCGACGCGCTGGTGGCGGAGGCCGTGAAGGCGAATCCGGCCCTCGCCCCGCAACCCAGGCCAGGCGATCCGTCGGCGTGAGCGAGCTGACGCGCCATAGTCCGTCCGACGCGCGCCGGCGCCGGCGGCGCGCCATTGTCGCCCTGCCCATCGGCGCCCTGATCTTTCTGGCGCTGGGCTGGTCGACCTTCTGGCTGCTCGCGCGCAACAAGGCCGACGCTGCGCTGACGGACTGGATCGCGCGCGAGGAAAGCGCCGGGCGAAGGTGGAGTTGCGGCGACCGGCAGATTGGCGGCTATCCGCTGGTGATAGACATCCGCTGCGAATTGCTTGCGTTCAGCGGCGACCTGGCCGGTGCGCCGACCTTCGCGCGCATGCGTCGCGTGTCCATCGTCGCGCCCTTGACCGCGCCGCGCCGCATCAATGTCGAAGCGACAGGTCCGCTCGAGGTGGAACGAAACCACGGACGGCTGGAGCTCGATTGGTCGCAGCTGAAAATCTACGTGCGTGGACTGCCTGAGCGCGTGGAGCGCATGACGCTTGCGAGCGAAGCCGTGCGTTTCGCGTTCGGCGACGACGCGCGCGCATGGCGCGGGACGATCGCGCGCGTTCACAGTCATTTCCGCCGTGAGGCGGGGGCGCCGGGCGCGGCATCGACAATCGAGAGCGGGTTCGCCGGCCTGGAATCTCCCGATCTCGATCGGCTTGCGGGCGACACGGCGCCGGCGCAGGTCGCATCCGTCATTTCGACGTCGCAATTCGACAAGCTGACGCGCGGCGCGCTCGCCGAACGTCTCGAACTGTGGCGTCAGGCCGGCGGCCGCCTGCATCTGGGGTTGATCGCCATTCAGAAGGGCGAGGCCGCCATCCAGGCCGACGGCGGCCTCGGCCTCGATCAGTCGCATCGCCTCGATGGTAAGATCGACGTGCGGTTGCGTCAGGCCGGGCGCATCGCGCTCAATGCCGGCGTGAACGCCGGCGTGTTGCGCGAAGGCGCGATGACGACGCAGCTTCTTGCCGCGTTTCTGCAGCGCGCCGGCGCCAATGGCGAAACGCGGCTCGATCTGTCGTTCGCCAATGGCGCGCTCGGCGTCGGGCCATTGAAGAACATCTTCGTCCTGCCGCCGCTCTACTGATCGGGATCGCGGCGTCCGAAATCGGGCGCCGCGGTCTCCTGCCCGCTTTCGACGATCGAGCGGCGGATGGCGCGCGTGCGTGTGAACAGATTGAACAGGCCGTCTCCATCGCCCCATCGGATCATACGCTGGAGCGCGCTCAAATCCTCGGTGAAGCGCCCGAGCACTTCCAGCACCGCATCCTTGTTGTTGAGGAAAACGTCGCGCCACATGGTCGGGTCGGATGCGGCGATGCGAGTGAAATCGCGGAACCCGCCGGCGGAGAACTTGATGACTTCCGATTGCGTGACCTGCGCCAGGTCGTCCGCGGTCCCTACGATATTGTAGGCGATGAGATGGGGAACATGGCTGGTGATCGCGAGCACGAGATCGTGATGCTGCGCGCCCATCGTCTCGACATTGCTGCCGGCCTCGCTCCAGAAACGATGCAGCTTCGCGACCGCCGCTTCGTTGGCGCCCTCCGGCGGCGTGAGAATGCACCAGCGGCCGTGGAACAGCGTGGCGAACCCCGCGTCGGGTCCCGATTGCTCGGTGCCTGCGACCGGATGTGCGGGAATGAAATACACATGCTTGGGCAGGTGCGGCGCCATCGCAGTGACGACCGCGCCCTTGACCGAACCGACATCCGACACGATGGCGCCCGGCGCGAGCGCGGGACCGATCGATTCCGCGATCGTCGCGTTCGCGCCGACGGGCGCGCAGACGATCACCAGATCGGCGCCGGTCACGCTGTCGCATGGATCGGCTGTCACGCGATCGGCGAGCGCCAAAGCCTCCACCCGTGCGCGCACGTTCGGCGAAATGTCGGCGACAACGATGTCGCGGGCGAGATTCTTGCGTCGCGCCACGCGCGCGATCGACGAGCCGATCAACCCGCATCCAATGATCGCCAGTCGCGCAAACAGTGGGTCTGCCAGCGGCGGGCCCAAACGTTCGGCCATTCGGTCACGCCCCCATGAATTCGCGCAACGCCTCGACGACCGCGCGATTGGCGTCTTCCGTTCCGATGGTCATGCGCAGCGAATGTGGAAGGCCGTAGGCGCCGACCGCACGCAGTACGAGGCCGCGGCGCGAGAGGAACGTATCCGCCTCCGCAGCCGTCTTGCCGGCGGACGTCGGAAAGTCGATCAGCACGAAATTGCCGACGCTCGGCGTCACGTTGAGGCCGAGCGTCGTCAGTTCGCGCGTCAACCACGGCAGCCAGACTTCGTTATGCGCGACCGAGGCTTCCACATGCGCCAGATCGCGGATCGCGGCCGCGCCCGCCGCAATCGCCGGCGCACTCACATTGAACGGTCCGCGAATGCGGTTGACGGCGTCCGCGATCGCGGCCGGCGCATAGAGCCAGCCGATGCGCAGCGCCGCCAGTCCGTGAATTTTCGAGAACGTCCGGGTCATGACGACATTCGTCGACGTCGAGACGAGTTCGAGACCGGCTGAGTAGTCGTTGCGCTTGACGTATTCGGCATAAGCGGCATCGAGCACCAGCAGGACATGCGGCGGCAGACTCGCGGCGAGCCGCTTGACTTCCTCGTGCGGCAGATAGGTTCCCGTCGGATTGTTGGGATTGGCCAGATAGACGATCCTGGTCCGGCTGGACACGCGCGCCAGCAGCGCATCCACATCGGCGACACGATTCTTCTCCGGCGCGACCACCGGGGTTCCGCCCGCAGCCAGAATAGCGATGCGGTACATGAGGAAGCCATATTCGGAATAAAGGCCCTCATCGCCCGGGCCGATATAGGCGTGTGTCAGCAGCGACAGCAGTTCGTCCGAGCCCGCCCCGCACACGATGCGGGCGGGGTCGAGCCCGTAACGATCGGCGATGGCCGCGCGCAGCGCGCTCGCGGCGCCGTCCGGATAGGCTTCCAGCGAATCGGCGGCCGACTTAAACGCCTCGATCGCGGCGCGCGAGGGACCGAGCGGCGTTTCGTTGGACGACAGCTTGACCACCCGCGCGACGCCCGCCGCAGAGCTCTTACCCGGCACATAGGCCTGAATTTGCATGACGCCCGAACGCGGGACGGGCGCTTGAATCGGTTCGTTCATGTCGGTCTCACAAATTCGGGGTCGAGCGCCGGGCGATGTCGAACGGCGCCGCATGGCTGCCGACCGGCGCCGGCGCGGCGGCGACCTCCGCCGCCGCCAGCGCGCGCACGGCGCGGGCGGCCCCCTCCGGCCCCGGAAAGGACAGAAGCAGAGACAGTCCGTAGTCGCTGGCCGCGTTTCCCACAAGAGACCCGCCTTCCCGCTCGATCGCGCCGGGCAGCGCGTCGCGCCAGCGGTCGAGCCGGACGGTGAACAGTTCGATATCGCGCGCCGCCGCTTCCGCCAGTGGCCGGGCGACCACGTAGAGCGGTATGCCGGCCGGATGGTCCGGCCGTTCCACGAACGGCACGCGCGCGATGACCTTGGGCGCATCCGCGCCGACGAGGTCCGCCCACCAGGGGCCGTCGCCCGCCCCGCTCGTCACGCGCAGCAGTCCCAGATCGCCCGAAGCGGCCGCCACCGCCGCGATCACGGCGCGAGGTCCATGATGGGGAACGAAGGGAACGGAGAATCCGAAGTGAAACCGCGCGGAATCGCGCATGGCGGCGTCGCCGGCCGACACATCGACATGGATCGAATATTTCGCCTGCACATACGTGAAGGTGGAAATGATGATCCGCCAGATGCTTTCCACCGTGTCGAGCGGCAGAATGCCCTCGTGCCGTTCGGCCAGCCGACGCATCATTTCCGCCTCGCGCCCAGGGCGGAACGCCGATCCTCCGCCCTGCCGCGCCTTGACCGCGATCAGCCGCTCGATGATTTCGCCACGCTCCATCAGCAGCCGGTGCACCTGCGCATCGATCCGATCGATGTCCACGCGCAGTTCGGCAAGCATTTTTTGCGGATCGATCGGGGCGGTGTCGGTCATGGCGGCGCTCTGGAAAGGCGCACTTCTAGACCATTCTCGGGAAAAGGGGCAGGCCTTGAGCCGCCGGACCCAGCGGTTCTCCAGGTCCCGGCCAGCGCGACAATTGGCGACTTGACAACCCGGCCCGTAAAATATTCTTCTTTCCGCACGATCCGTTCTAAATAAAGAACGGCCTGCTTTCTCCTGCGGGAGCTCCACGAGGGCCTGGGATATATGGCCGAACTAATGGTTGCCGATCCGCGCCGGCACGGCGCGCCCCGGGGCGCGAGCGTGACGTTTTCGCCCGATTCGCGCCTGCCGATGGACGCAGGCGGATCGATCGAGGGCGTAACGATCGCCTACCAGACCTATGGCGAGCTGAACGCGGACAAATCCAACGCCATTCTGGTCTGTCACGCGCTGACGGGCGACCAGCATGTCGCCAATGTCCATCCGGTCACCGGCAAGCCCGGCTGGTGGACGACGATGGTGGGGCCCGGTCGACCCATCGACACGAACCGGTTCTTTGTCATCTGCAGCAATGTCATCGGGGGCTGCATGGGCTCGACTGGTCCGGCCTCCGTCAATCCCGCCACCGGCAGGCTCTGGGGGCTCGACCTTCCGGTCGTCACTATCCGCGACATGGTGCGCGCGCAGGCCATGCTGATCGACCATCTGGGCATCGATACGCTGTTCTGTGTGGCTGGCGGATCGATGGGCGGCATGCAGGCGCTGCAATGGGTCGCCAGCTATCCCGAGCGTGTATTCGCCGCGTTGCCGGTTGCGACGGCGCCCAAACATTCCGCGCAGAACATCGCGTTCCACGAGGTCGGGCGACAGGCGGTGATGGCCGACCCCGACTGGCTCGGCGGGCGCTATGCGGAAGTCGGAAAGCAGCCGACCAAGGGGCTGGCGGTCGCGCGTATGGCCGCGCACATCACCTATCTGTCCGAAGGCGCGCTGCAACGCAAATTCGGTCGCAAGCTCCAAAACCGCGATGCGCCGACCTTTTCCTTCGACGCCGATTTCCAGATCGAAAATTATCTGCGGCATCAGGGCTCGAGTTTCGTCGACCGTTTCGACGCCAACTCCTATCTCTATGTGACGCGCGCGTGCGACTATTTCGACCTGGCGGCAGACTACGGCGGGTCGCTCGCGCGCGCCTTCGTCGGCGCGAAAACGCGTTTCTGTGTCGTGTCGTTCACCTCCGACTGGCTATACACGACCGCGGAAGCGCGCGCGATCGTTCATGCGCTGAACGCCGCGAGCCTGCCGGTCTCCTTTGTCGAGATCGACACCGACAAGGGCCACGACGCCTTCCTGCTCGATGAGCCGGATTTCATGGCGACGACGTCCGGCTTTCTGGAATCGGCGGCCAAAGCGCGTGGGATCGGCGCATGAACGGCGAAGCAAGCGCCTACGAGATCGCGCCGTCGAGCGCGCGCGTCGACCTCCTCGTTCTCGCCGACATGGTCGAGCGCGGTTCCCGCGCGCTCGATGTGGGATGCGGCGACGGATCGCTGCTGAAGATTCTCGCCGAACAGCGCGACGTCGATTGTCGCGGCATCGAGCTGTCGCAGGCCGGCGTCAACGAATGCGTCGCAAAAGGGTTGTCGGTCGTGCAGGGAGACGCCGACGCCGACCTCGTCGACTATCCCGACGATGCGTTCGATTTCGTCATCCTCTCGCAGACATTGCAGGCCACGCGCCGCCCGCGCGAGGTCTTGCAGCACATGCTGCGCATCGGTCGGCGCGCGATCGTGTCGTTCCCGAATTTCGGTCATTGGCGGGTGCGCGCGCAGCTGATGTTCACCGGCCGCATGCCGCGCACCCGGACGCTCGGCTATTGCTGGTACGATACGCCCAACATTCACCTCTGCACCATCGAGGATTTCGTCGATCTCGTGCACGAGATCGACGCGCGCATCGAGCGTGCGGCCGCGCTCGACCGCTCCGGCGCGAAGGTGCGCGTGAATGCGCCGTGGTGGGCCTGGAACCTGTTCGGCGAGCAGGCCGTATTCCTGCTGCGCCGCAAGGACGCGATCTGATTTCTATTTCGCCTTCTTCGCCCGCTCGATCGCTTCCAGAATAAGGCGCTGCGCCTCCGCGGCGTCACCCCAGCCAGCGAACTCCACCCATTTCCCAGGCTCGAGATCCTTGTAGTGGGAGAAGAAGTGCTCGATCTGCTGGACGGTGATCGACGGCATGTCGGTGTAGTTCTGGACCTTGTCGTATCGCTTGGTGAGTTTGTGCGTCGGAACGGCGACGATCTTTTCGTCGCCGCCCGCTTCGTCCTTCATGTGCAGCACGCCGATCGGCCGCACGGCGATGACCGCGCCGGGAATGATCGGGCGCGTATTGGCGACGAGAACGTCGCACGGATCGCCGTCCTCCGACAGCGTATGGGGAATAAAGCCGTAATTTCCCGGATAACGCATGGGCGTGTAGAGAAATCGGTCGACGACGAGCGTCCCGGCCGCCTTGTCCATCTCATATTTGATCGGCTCTCCGCCATGCGGAACTTCGACGACCACGTTGACTTCGTGGGGAGGATTGGGACCGATCGCTATGGCGTCCAGACGCATGAATGCCGCTCCTTAGGAATGGGATCGCGCAGCGCGATGCGCAATTCAGCGCGCATCGAATCCGAAGGCCACGCGCGCCAGCACCTCGTTACCGAAACGCTCCGGCGCGCGCCAGACCTCGACGCCGCCGAGCCTCTCGTAAAATCGTAGAGCGCGCGCGTTTTCGGCGAGCGCCCATACGACGAAAGACGAACGACCGGTTCTCCGCAATTCGCCTCGCGCGGCGCCAAACAACCGGGCGCCGAATCCCAGGCCCTGAAACGTGGGCGCAAGGTAAAGCTCGAAAATTTCGCCTGCGTAGGGCAGGAACCGGGCGCGGCTCGAGCCGACGCTCGCATAGCCGACGACCTCGCCTTCGAATTCGCAGACGATCAGACGCGCGCCGGACACGACGGCGCGCCGCCACCAGGGCGCGCCGCGGCGAGCGATCATGGACTCAAGCTGTCGGCCAGGGATGATTCCGCGATACGCCTCGCGCCACGAGTCGGCGTGCACGTGCGCGATGGCGCCTGCATCGTCCGGCCGTGCGCGTCTTATCGAATGGAGAACCTTCGCCATGCCGCAGGCTAGCCCAGAAGGCTGCGGCCCACTACTGCAATTTCTCCCGCCGCAGAAGGCCGGCGCCCGCGCGCCAGACCGGCGCGATCAGGAAGTGCACGACCGGAATCGCCACCGCCCCGATTGTCAGGCCCACGACGCCGGCGCCGGCGGCCGAGACGAGCCAGGACGCCAGGTCCTGTGCGATGGGCGAACCGGCCGCCGCGATGCGCGCAAGATGATCGATTGTGTGCTGTATCTGCGGTGCGCCGTATTTTTCAAGGCCGTGCGCGATGATACCGCCGCCGACCCAGATCATCGCCGCCGTGCCGATCCCGCTCAGCGCCGTCAGGAGATGCGGCATCAGGAGGACAAGTCCGCGCCCCAGCGCTCGGCCCATACGCGTGCGCGCGCTGCGGGCGAGCGCGACTCCGGCGTCGTCGGCTTTGACGATGAGCGCGACCGCGCCGTAAACGCCGAGTGTGATGAAAACGCCGACAAGCGCGAGCACAATCGCCTGTTTCCAGAAGTCGGCCTCCGGTATGGCCGCGAGCGTGATCGCCATGATTTCCGCAGACAGAACGAAATCCGTCTTGATCGCGCCATTGACCTTCTCGTCTTCGAGCGACGAATCGCTCGCGACGGCGGCGACAGCCTCCGCCGGCGATTCGGTTCGATGGGCCACGATCTCCCATATCTTCTCCGCGCCCTCGTAGCAGAGATAGACGCCGCCGATCATGAGCAGCGGCGTGATCGCGAACGGGGCGAAAAAGCTGAGCGCAAGAGCTGCGGGCAGGAGAATCAGCAGTTTGTTGCGCAACGATCCGATCGCGATTTTGGCGACGATCGGCAATTCGCGCTCGGCGGCGAAACCAGTCACGTAACGAGGGGTGACGGCCGCATCATCGATGACGACGCCCGCGGCTTTCGCGCCCGCCTTGGCGCTTTGTCCAATGACATCGTCGAGCGAAGCCGCCGCAACTTTCGCAATCGCCGCGACATCATCCAGGAGCGCAATGAGACCCGTCGCCAACGCCAACCTCTCGATTCGTGCGCGCATGCGTCGGGGATCGTTTGACGACAGTCGCGGACAAGACCCGGCCCTTTCTGGACCAGGGCGCGCGGCTGGACAACTTGGCGACGCGGAATTTGTTCACGCTGCTGGCGCGCCGGAATCCGCAGGCGGGCTTCTGAAAGCCGCTGTTGCGCGGAAAATTGTTGCGCAGAAAATTTGGAGCGGGCGAAGGGATTCGAACCCTCGACCCCAACCTTGGCAAGGTTGTGCTCTACCCCTGAGCTACACCCGCATCCGAGCCGGCGACCGCCGACGGCGCTATATGGCTCAATCGTATCGAGAATGCAACTGGGTTTGCGACGGCTTCGCCGGCCGGCCGGAATGTTGCGGTCATGGGCGGTCCGTCCTATCTGCCGGAGTGTGATGGCGGCGCTCCGCTTCCAGGGCCTGGTCACGGCGCCCGCCCGATGCCATCCGTCTGCATAATGCTCTAGACTGCGCCTGACCGAGATTGAGGAGCCGATTGATATGCCGCTGGCCCCGACCGAACGACCGCGCGCCGCCCCGGCCAAGGAAACGACGTCCGCCACCTTCCGGACGGACGTTCTCACGGCTTCGATGCAGCAACCGGTGCTGGTGGATTTCTGGGCGCCTTGGTGCGGTCCCTGCAAGCAGCTGGCGCCGATTCTGGAAAAGGCGGTCGCCGCGACGGACGGCAAGGTCCTCCTGTACAAGATGAACATCGACGAGCACCCGCAGATCGCGGGGCAGTTGGGCATTCAGTCGATTCCGGCCGTCATTGCTTTCGATCGCGGCAAGGCGGTGGACGGGTTTGTCGGCGCCCTGCCCGAAAGTCAGATCGCCGCGTTCCTCGAACGGCTCGTCGGCCCGCTCGGCGTCGACGAATCGGTGCTCCAGGCGGCGGAGGAGGCGATGTCGCGCGGCGAACCCGCAGAAGCCCTCGCCATTCTGACGCCCGTCGTCCAGTCCGACCCCGAGGATCTGAAGGCGGTCGGCCTCTATCTACGCGCGCTCGTCGCCGACGATCGCGCCGCGGAGGCCGAGGCCCTGCTCGCCCGGCTCCCCGACGACATGCGCAAGGACGCCCGGCTTGCGCAGGCCATCGCCGCCATCGATCTCGCCGCGCAGGCCGGCGACGTCGGCGATACGGCGGCGCTGAAACAGCGCGTCGACGCCGATCCGAACGATCACCAGGCGCGATTCGACCTGGCGCTGGCGCTCAACGCGCAGGGCGCCCGCGCCGAGGCCGCCGACGCATTGCTCGACATTTTCAGGCGCGATCGCGCGTGGAACGAGGACGGCGCGCGCAAGCAACTGATCCAGTTCTTCGAATCGTGGGGACCGCTCGACCCGGCGACGAAAGGCGCGCGGCGCAAACTGTCCTCCATGCTGTTTTCCTGATCGGAAAAGACATGCCCAGCAACCGGCGCTATGGCGATCCGGCGGAATTGCCGCCACGCATTCCGCTGTTCCCGCTCGAAGGCGCATTGCTGCTGCCGCGCGGCGCATTGCCGCTCAATATTTTCGAGCCGCGCTATCTCGCCATGATCGACCACGCTCTGACGACCGATCGCCTGATCGGCATGATCCAGCCCTTGCCGGACCAGGATGATCACACGAATCCTGCGCTGTATGGCGTGGGTTGTGCGGGCCGCATCACCCAGTTCGCGGAAACCGGCGACGGTCGCTACCTCGTCACGCTGACCGGCATCTGCCGGTTTCGGCTACAGGGCGAAACGTCCGGCGATTCGCCGTTCCGCGTCGGCTCGGCCGATTACGCGACCTTCGCCGGCGACCTCGCGCTGGAGCCCGACAGCACGTCTGTCGATCGATCGGCGCTGCTCGCGACCCTGCGCAGATACGCCGAGAGGAACAACTATGCGGTGGACTGGCAAAGCGTGAACAAGGCGCCGACACTCGCCTTGATCGACGCGCTCGCCATGGCCAGCCCCTTCGGGCCGCGGGAGAAACAGGCGCTACTGGAGGCGCCTGATCCCGCGACGCGCGCCGAGGTTCTGGTCGCCATCGCCGAGGTCGAAATGGCCGGCGACACGGCGGCGGGCGGCGGTCTGCAATAGGAGAACGAGCACATGAACGAGCCTTCGACTCCGCGCGAAAAGAGCGAATCGGCGCGTATCGATCCCCGCCTGCTGGAGATTCTGGTCTGTCCGCTGACCAAGACGACGTTGGAATACGACGCCGACAGGCAGGAACTGATCTCCCGCGCTGCGAATCTTGCCTATCCCATTCGCGACGGCATTCCGATCATGCTGCCGGACGAAGCGCGCAAGATCTAGCCGCCCATCGACTGTGACCAATTTGGCGGCAGTTTGCGCGCATTTTCCGCCGTCGACGGCTTTCGAATAGGCGATCTGGCGCACGATCGTCTTGCCTGCGTCCGCCTGTGCATTTTTGATCGGAGCGTCCATCGCAACGGCGCTACGCCCCACTTCTGTGCAGCCATGTCAAGTTTCCTCCGCGGACGCGGACTCCTGACGCTCGCCCTTCTGCCGGTCTCGGCCCCCGCCTTGGCCGCGCAACCGGCCATCAGCGCAGCCGATACCGGCTTCATGATCGTCGCCACGGCGCTTGTGCTGATGATGACGATTCCAGGGCTGGCGTTGTTCTACGCCGGCATGGTGCGCAAGAAGAACGTGCTGGCGACAATGGCGCAGAGTTTCGCGGCGACCGCGCTGGTCTCGCTGCTGTGGTTCGCCTGCGCCTATTCGCTGGCTTTCCACGGCGAGGGCGCGTGGATCGGCGATTTCGGCCGAAGCTTTTTCGCCGGCGTCGCGCTTGAAACGGTCAGCCCTTTCGCCAAGACCATCCCGGAGATGCTTTTTGCGACGTATCAGATGACCTTCGCCGTCATCACCTGCGCGCTGGTCGCGGGCGCGGTCGCCGATCGGATGAAATTCTCGGCGTTCCTCATCTTCTCCACGGTCTGGCTGTTCGTCGTCTACGCGCCGACCGCGCATTGGGTCTGGGGCGGCGGCTTTCTGGCGAGCTGGGGCGTGATCGATTTCGCCGGCGGCATCGTGGTCCACATCAACGCCGGCGTCGCCGGACTCGTCGCCGCGCTCGTGCTCGGCCAGCGACAGGGATACGGCAGGGACAATCTGGCGCCTTTCGATCTGACGCTGGCGGCCATCGGCACGGGGTTGCTGTGGGTCGGCTGGTTCGGTTTCAACGGCGGCTCCGCGCTTTCGGCGGGCTCGCGCGCGATCTTCGCGATTGTCGCGACTCATCTGGCGGCCTGCGCCGGCGCCGTCGTGTGGAGCGCGCTCGAATGGATCGAGCGCGGCAAGCCATCCGTGCTCGGCATCGTCTCCGGCGCCATTTCCGGTCTTGGCACGATCACGCCCGCGTCCGGCTACGTCCTGCCGTGGCACGGAGTTCTGATCGGCCTGATCGCCGGCGCGGTCTGCTACTTCTTCTGCACGCGTGTGAAAATCTGGCTCCGCTACGACGATTCGCTGGATGTGTTCGGCGTGCATGGCGTCGGCGGCGTTCTCGGCACGTTGATGGCGGGCGTGTTCGCCACCGCGGCGGTCAGCGCCAGCGCAACAGACCCCGGCGTATCCGGCCTCCTCGAAGGCGCCTCGCGCCAGCTCGGGTTGCAGGCGCTGGGGGTGGCGATCGTGGCCGTGTGGTGCGCGGCCGGCACATGGGTCGCGCTCAAAGTCGCCGGATTTCTGTCCGGCCTGCGCGTCACGCGCGACGACGAGCGTCTGGGACTCGATCTTGCCTTGCACGGCGAGGCGATCCATCAATGAGTCGCTGACGCCGTTCGCGTCGGATCAGGACGAGAGACGACGCGCCACACATGACACCGATCGAATCCCTGCTCGAAATTCTCGATCTGGAGAAGATCGAGCACAACATCTATCGCGGCCGTTCGCCGCAGGTCGGCTGGCAACGCGTGTTCGGCGGGCTGGTGATTTCGCAGGCGCTGGTCGCTGCAGCCCGCACCGTGCCGGATCGTCCGCCGCATTCGCTCCACGGATATTTCGTGCTGCCGGGCGATCCATCCGTGCCCATCGTCTACGAGGTGGACCGCATTCGCGACGGCAAGTCGTTCACCACCCGCAATTGCGTGGCGATTCAGCACGGGCGGCCCATCTTCTCGCTGTCCGCCTCGTTTCAGGCGGAGGAGACGGGCCTCGAACACGCCTTTGCGATGCCCAGCGTCCCTCCGCCGGAGCAATTGCCGTCGGAGGCCGAACTGAAGGCCGGTTTCACCGAAAAAACGCCCGAGCCGATTCGCCGCTATTTCGACCAGCCCCGGCCGATCGAGGCGCGCCATGTCGACCAGAGCCGATACAAGCCGCGCGCCGGAATTCCTGGCGAACCGATACAATATGTCTGGTTCCGAGCGACGGAGCGATTGCCCGACGACCCTGCCATCCATCGCGCCGTGCTCGCCTACCTGTCGGACATGACGCTGCTCGACACCGCGCTCATCGCCCACGGCCGTTCGGGCTTCGACCGCGACATGCAGGTGGCGAGCCTCGATCATGCGTTCTGGTTTCACCGGCCCTTCCGGGCGGACGACTGGCTTCTCTATGCACAGGACAGTCCGACGAGTTCCGGCGCGCGCGGACTGACGCGCGGTTTGATCTACTCGCGCGACGGCGCGCTGATCGCATCGGTGGCGCAGGAGGGTTTGATCCGGCGCCGCGACGGGTAAGGTTAAGCGGTCCTTAACTTCACTTTCCTAGCTTGGCGCAGGACGTCGAACGGCCGGACATCCTCCCTTTTTGACAGCGCCAGGTTGGTTGAATGCGCAGTGCAAGCTCCCTGCTTTCCGCAGACGCGATCCCGCTCGCCGCGCGGCGATTTCTGGCGCGCCGCGCTGCCGAAATCGGCGGGCTCCTGCTGATCGTCGCGGTCGTGCTGGTTGGTCTGGCGCTCGCGACCTGGTCCACGCGCGATCCGAGCATAAATCACGCGACGGCAGGCCCCATTCGCAATGTGCTGGGGGCGCGTGGCGCGGTGCTGGCGGATCTGCTGACCCAGATATTCGGTCTGGCTTCCCTCGCGCTGGTGGCGCCGCTTGGATTGTGGGGCTGGCGGCTGATCGCCGAACATCGGCTCGACCGCTTGCGCTGGCGCGTGTTGCTGTGGCTCGTCGGCGCTGTGTGCGCGGCCGGCGTGGCCTCGCTGTTGCCGGCGCCCGACCGCTGGCCTCTGCCGTCGGGCCTCGGCGGTATGATCGGGGACGCCATTACGAGCCTTCCCCGCCGCTTGGCTCCCTCGCCTCTGGTTGGTTTCGGCGCGGCGATCGCGCTTTCGGCAGCCGCGCTGCTGTCGCTGGCCGCCGCCTGCGCGTCGAGCAGGACCGCCGTTCCGGAGCCGGAGCCGGAGCCGATACAGCCAAAGCGGCGCGCACGCGCCGACGACGACGACGAGCCGGGCGCCGCGGTGGCCTGGCTCGGCGCCGTCCACCATGCCGGCCTGTCGGCGCGCGGCGCGGTCGAGCGGATGGGGCAGCGGCTGAAAGAGCGCCTTGGGCGCCAAAGCGAGCCGAAAGACGAAGCCGTCGCTCCGGCGCCGGCGCGCGGGCGGGACAGAATCGAGCCGCTGTTCCCCGAAAGCCCGGCGCCGAAAACGCCGCCGCGTCTGGAACTCGAACCGATCTCCGTCGAAGCGGAAACGCCGGACGTCCGCCCTGCCGAAGATCGGCCGGAAAAAACCGCCCGCCGTCCCGCGCGCATCGCCAGATCCGACGCGCCCGGACATTACGCGCCGCCGGCGCTCGGCCTGCTGACCGAGGCGAAAAAATCCTCCGGGCGGCGGCTCTCGCAGGATGCGCTGGAGCAGAATGCGCGTCTTCTCGAAGGCGTGCTCGACGATTTCGGCGTGAAGGGCGAAATCATCAACGTGCGCCCCGGCCCCGTCGTCACGCTCTACGAACTGGAGCCCGCGCCCGGCATCAAGTCTTCGCGCGTCATCGGTCTCGCCGACGACATCGCACGTTCGATGGCGGCGATTTCCGCGCGCGTCGCCGTGGTGCAGGGACGAAACGCGATCGGCGTCGAACTGCCGAACCAGGATCGCGAAACCGTCTATCTGCGCGAGCTGCTCGCTTCGCAGGAATTCGAAGCGTCGAAACATCGGCTGGCGATTGCGCTTGGCAAGACGATCGGCGGCGAGGCGGTCATCGTCGATCTCGCACGCATGCCGCATCTGCTGGTCGCCGGAACGACCGGCTCGGGCAAGTCTGTCGCCATCAACACGATGGTGCTGTCGTTGCTCTATCGACTGAAGCCGCAGGAGTGCCGGCTGATCATGGTCGATCCGAAAATGCTGGAACTATCCGTCTATGACGGCATTCCGCACCTGCTGACGCCCGTCGTCACCGACCCCAAGAAGGCGGTCGTCGCGCTCAAATGGGCGGTGCGCGAGATGGAGGATCGCTACAAGAAAATGTCGAAGGTCGGCGTGCGCAATATCGATGGTTTCAACGCCCGCGTCGCGGAGGCCGCCAGCGCCGGCAAGACCATCACGCGCACCGTGCAGACCGGATTCGACCGGGAGACCGGCGAGGCGATCTACGAACAGGAGGAGATGGATCTCAAGCCGCTGCCGTATATCGTCGTGATCGTCGACGAGATGGCCGATCTCATGATGGTGGCCGGCAAGGACATCGAGGGCGCCATCCAAAGGTTGGCGCAGATGGCGCGCGCCGCCGGCATTCATCTCATCATGGCGACGCAGCGACCTTCGGTCGACGTCATCACAGGCACGATCAAGGCGAATTTCCCGACACGCATCTCGTTCCAGGTGACCTCGAAGATCGACAGCCGCACGATTCTCGGCGAGCAGGGCGCAGAGCAGCTGCTGGGGCAGGGCGACATGCTCTACATGGCCGGCGGCGGGCGCATTTCCCGCGTGCACGGGCCGTTCGTCTCCGACCACGAGGTCGAGAAGGTCGTCGCCCATTTGAAGACGCAGGGCGCGCCCGAATATCTCGACGCCATCACCGTGGACGAGGACGAGGATGGGGGCGAAAGCGGCGGCGCGGGCGACTATGGCGATGAATCCGGCGACCTCTACGACCGCGCCGTCAATATCGTGCTGCGCGACCGCAAGTGTTCCACGAGCTATATCCAGCGCCGTTTGTCGATTGGCTACAACAAGGCGGCCTCGCTCGTCGAGCGAATGGAGCAGGAAGGCGTGGTTGGTCAGGCCAATCACGCCGGCAAGCGTGAAATTCTCGTCGGCAGCCCCGAGCGCGACGCCATGGGCCGCGTCGTCCAGTTCGAGGACGATTGAGTCGACCTTCAAATCGCCACGAGCGCCGCCTACCTGATCGGCGCCGAAGCTCTCGGTTCGGTTGAAAGGTTCGCTTGATGGTGCGCATATCCCGTTTCACGGTCGCGGTCGCGCTGGCCAAATCGTCGATGCTGGCCATATCCTCAACGCTGGCCATGTCGTCGGTGCTCGCCGTGTCGTTGGCGATGTCGTCTGCGCCTGCCCTCGCCCAGGCGGCCAGGGAGCAGCCGGCGCCGGTAAAACAGGCCGCAAAGCCTGCCGACGCCCCTATCATGGACCGTGAAACCGCCATCGAGAAGGCTAACGCTTATCTCAATGGCGCGAGCACGATGGTCGCCGATTTCGTTCAGATCGCCGCCGACGGGCGTCGATCCGAAGGCAAACTCTACGTCCAGCGCCCCGGCCGCATGCGGTTCGAATATGCCCGGCCCGCGACGCTCGAGATCGTCGCCGACGGCACCTCCGTCTCCATTCGCGATCGCAAGCTGGCGACGCAAGACCTCTATTTCATCAAACAGACGCCGCTGAAATTCCTGCTCAAAAGCAACATCGACCTGTCGAAGGACGTGAAGGTCCTCAAAGTCGAGGGCGACCCGAAACAGATCACCATCACGGTCGAGGACAAGGCGACGTTCGGCGGCACGTCGCGCATCAAGCTCATCTTCGATCCGAAGACCTTCAGCCTGAAGCAGTGGCACGTGACCGACCCGCAGGGCTACGAGACGCTGGTGTCGCTGTTCAACATTGATCTCGGTCGCAAACCTGATTCCAACCTGTTCGTCATCAATACCGAACGCATGCTCTCCCCGAACTGAACGGGGATAAGCCCGCTGCGGGCTTGCGCGCGGCCGATGGCCATGTTTGCTCGTCTCATGAGCGACGCCTGCCTTCTCACGACCTGGAACATCAATTCCGTGCGCCTGCGCTTGCCGCTGGTGGCGCGCTTCGTGCGCGAGCGCAATCCGGACATTCTGTGCCTGCAGGAGACCAAGTGTCGCGACAGCGAGTTTCCGTTCTCGGGGCTCCGGGAACTCGGATACGAGCACATCGAGATTCACGGCCAGAAGGGATACCACGGCGTTGCAGTGGCTTCGCGCCGGCCGCTCGGTCCCGCGCACCGGCGCGACTTTTGCGGAAAAGGGGATTCGCGCCATATCGGCGTTTCGTTCTCGCTGGGCGCGCGAACGATCGATCTTCACAACATGTACGTTCCGGCCGGCGGTTACGAGCCCGACCGCGCGATCAATCCAAAATTCGGGCACAAGCTCGATTTTCTCGATGAGATGGCGGCCTGGTGCAAGGCCGCGGATACCGGGGCGCGCGACTGCATATTGGTCGGCGACCTGAACGTGGCGCCGCTCGAAACGGACGTATGGAATCACAAGGCGATGCTGACCGTGGTCAGTCACACGCCGATCGAAGTCGAAAAAATGAATCGTGTCATCCGGCAAGGCGGATGGATCGACGTCATGCGAAAGTTCGTGCCGCCCGAGAAGCGGCTTTTTTCGTGGTGGAGCTACCGGTCCCCGGACTGGCTGACGGCTGACAAGGGCCGAAGGCTCGACCATGTCTGGACCAGCCAATCGCTGGCGGACGCTGTTGCGGCCATGGATGTCCTGAAAGAAGCGCGCGGCTGGGAGCGCCCGTCGGACCACGCGCCCGTAACCGTGCTCTTGAAGGCCTGAACGCTATTTCGCGGCCAGCGGCGTGAGTTGGCCGGCAAAGTCGCTCAGTCGGCCCGCCAGCGCCTTGCGGATCGCTTCCGCGCTGCGGGGGTACTCCACCAGCACGCGATGGAACAGCGTGCGCGCGATGAAAAAGATGGTCGAGGGCTCACGCGCGACCATCGAGCCGCTGATTTCGCTCTCGCAGATGAGCGCGATCTCCCCGATGAGCGCCGGCGCCGCCAGCACGCGCACCGGCGCGCCGATCTGGTCGCGATTGTCGAATATCGCGACGCTGCCGCGCGTGAGAAGGCGACCCCCATGCATGCTCCCGGGGGCCCGAATCACGACATCGCCCGCGCGCAACAATTTCGTCTCGGCGGAGAAAGCGAGCAGACGCAATGCATCCGGCTCAAGCAACCGAAAGATCGGAATCTGCCGAAACAGTTTCAGGTCGTCCTCGAGCGCCATCGCGATCCCCAGCCGTTTCATTCATCCATACGGGAAATCGACGACGACAGTCGATATCCACTCGCGGTCGTGAGAATGCGTTCCGGCGCGAGCGGATTTTTCTCCACCTTTCTGCGCAGGCGGTAGATGTGCGTTTCGAGCGTGTGGGTGTCGACGTCGGACCGGTAGTCCCACACGGCGTTCAGCAGGTCGTCGCGCGTCACGCCGGCTTCGCCGGCCTGCGACAGCAGGGACAGAATCGCGGCCTCCTTTTCCGTCAGCCTGCGAACGGAGCCGTCCTCGAGGACATAGCTGCGGGCGATCGCGTCGAAGCCGGGCGGCGAGGGCGCGCATGATCCCCCCGCCCCCGCCGCCCGCCGCACGCGTTGCAGGAGGTCGCGGAAGCGGAAGGGTTTTTTCAGCTCTTCCGAGGAGTCCCCGGCGCAAACGACGATCGCACGCTTGCAGCCGCGGCTATCGGCGATGGCGACGGCGCATCCTTGGCCTGCCCGCACCAGTTCGAAATCCGGCATCGACTCGATCTGCTCCGCCAGGGCCGCGGCCAGCGATTCGTCGTGGGTTTCGAGGCCGATGCGTGTCGGAATGACGGCCATGTTTTCGTTTGCCTCGTCGAACGCGACGTGAAACCTCTGGAGAAGAATCAATTCTGACGGCCGGTGGCGGGCGTGTCTATATTTTCGAGACAGTACAATAAAAAGCCGGTGCGCAGGATTTGCGTCCGGCGAGTGTATGGCCGCGACATTCTGCAATCCGGGGCGTGGTCGATCCGCTGCGCGATCGGTCGGTCCGGGCGCACGATGCATAAGAAGGAGGGGGATGGCGCATCGCCGGTGGGCGAGTATGACATCCTTTCGTGGCGTTTGCGCGCGGTTGTCGGGGCGCCCAGGCCATGCGCGCCCTGGCGCGCGACGCGCGAGACGGACGGATGGTGCGACGATCCGGCGCACGGCGCCTACAATCGGGCGGTGGTTCTGCCGTTCCCGGCCTCGTGCGAAACGATGTGGCGCGACGACGGCAAGTATCACGCGGTTGGCGTGCTCGATTACAACGTTCGGCGACGGGCGAAGAGGCGCGGCAGCGCCATCTTCTTTCATATCTGCGACGACGATTATGCACCGACGGCCGGCTGCATCGCCATTCCGGCGCGCGAAATGCGCAAATTGCTGCCTCGCCTCGCGCGAACGACGAGGATCAGCATTGTCTGAGAGGCTAGGAGCGCTCGCCGAATATGCCGGACCCGACTCGCACTTCGGTCGCGCCGAGCTGGATGGCCCGCTCGAAATCAGAACTCATCCCCATCGATAGCCGGGTCAACCCGTTGCGCGCGGCGATTTTCGCCAGCAGCGCGAAATACGGAGAGGGCGGCTCGCCCAGAGGAGGAATGCACATCAGGCCGGCGATCCGCAGCCCGAACGCCTCGCGGCATTGGCGCAGGAACGCGTCGGCTTCCCCCGGCGCGACGCCCGCCTTTTGCGGCTCCTCTCCGATATTGACTTGCACGAAAAGCTCCGGCGCCTTGTTCTGGCGGTCGATCTCCTTGGCGAGCGCCTGTGCCAGTTTGGGTCGGTCCACCGTTTCGATGGCGTCGAACAGTTCGACGGCCTCCCTGACCTTGTTGGTCTGAAGCGGGCCGATCAGGCTCAGTCGCAAGTCGGGGAAGCGCTTGCGCAACTCCGGCCATTTCGCCTCGGCTTCCTGCACGCGATTCTCGCCGAAATGCCTATGCCCTGCCTCGAGAATTGACTGTATGCGATTTTTGTCGATCGTTTTTGTCACACAAACAAGTCGGACGACATCAGTTTTGCGGCCCACGCTTTCGATGGCTCGCACGATCGATTTGCGCACGGTCGCCAGGCGATCGAGATCGTTGGATACGGGGGGCTGCGCGGTCATAGAAGAAACCTCCATCGATTGTTTTTCGCGATGTTGACCCCGCTCGTCAAATCAGGCTCATTGCCGCCGAACCGCTGTCATTTTCAGAGTTTTTGGCCCATGCGACCCGACCGCTACAACCCGCGCGAATCCGAACCGTTCTGGCAGCGCGCCTGGGAGGAAAGCGGCATTTTCCACTCGCGCAACGACGATCCGCGCCCGAAATACTATGTGCTGGAGATGTTTCCCTATCCGTCGGGGCGCATCCACATGGGCCACGTTCGCAATTACGCGATGGGCGACGTGGTGGCGCGCTATATGCGGGCGCGCGGGCGCAACGTTCTGCATCCCATGGGATGGGACGCATTCGGCATGCCTGCGGAAAACGCCGCCATGCAGAGCGGCGCGCATCCGGCCGTCTGGACGTATGCGAACATAGACACCATGCGACGCCAGTTGAAGTCGATGGGCCTGTCGCTCGATTGGTCGCGCGAAGTGGCGACTTGCGATCCGCGCTATTACAAGCACCAGCAGAAGATGTTTCTGGATTTTTACAAAGCCGGACTCGTCGATCGCAAGACCGCCAAGGTCAACTGGGATCCTGTCGACCAGACGGTGCTCGCCAACGAGCAGGTGATCGACGGCCGCGGCTGGCGCTCCGGCGCGCCCGTCGAGCAGCGCGACTTGACCCAATGGTTCTTCAAGATCACCGATTTCGCGGAGTCGCTCCTGTCCGGTCTTGATACGCTCGAGCGCTGGCCCGAGAAGGTGCGGCTGATGCAGCGCAACTGGATCGGCCGGTCCGAGGGCCTGCTGATGCGGTTCGCGATCTCGGGCGATGGCCCCTCTTCCATGGTCGAGGTTTTCACGACCCGTCCGGATACGATATTCGGAGCTTCTTTTGTTGGTCTGGCGATGGATCACCCGATCGTTCGCGCACTGGCGGAAAAACGGCCGGAACTCGCCGCGTTCTGCGACATGTGCCGGCGCACCGGAACGTCGACCGCCGACATCGAGACGGCTGAAAAGCAGGGCTTCGACCTCGGGATCGCGGCTGACCATCCTTTCCTGGACAACGTGCGACTGCCGATCTACGCGACCAATTTCGTGCTGATGGACTACGGAACGGGCGCGATCTTCGGTTGTCCCGCACATGACCAGCGCGATTTCGATTTCGCCAGCAAATACGCGTTGCCGATCGTTCCGGTAATTTGTCCGCCGGGCGTCGAACCGAAGGACGTGTCGGTCGCCGAGGGGCCTTATACCGGCGATGGCCTGTTGTTCAATTCGCACTTTCTCGACGGCAAGACGGTCGACGCCGCCAAGGACGAGATCGCGGCAAGACTTGAGGCGCGCCGGATCGACGGCGCGCCGCAGGGCGTCAGACGCGTCAACTACAAGCTGCGCGATTGGGGCGTCTCGCGCCAGCGCTACTGGGGCTGCCCGATTCCGATGATTCATTGCGACGCCTGCGGCGTCGTGCCGGTTCCCGAGAAGAGCCTTCCGGTCGAGCTGCCGCAGGATGTCGAGTTCGATCGTCCCGGCAATCCCCTCGACCGGCATCCGACATGGAAGCATGTGGCGTGTCCCACGTGCGGCAAGCCCGCCCGTCGCGAAACCGACACCATGGACACGTTCGTCGACTCGTCCTGGTATTTCGCGCGTTTCACCGACCCGTGGAACGAAGCGGCGCCGACCACCGCAAGCGCGATTTCGAACTGGTTGCCTGTCGATCAGTATATCGGCGGCATCGAGCACGCCATTCTGCACCTTCTCTACTCGCGCTTCTTCATGCGTGGCATGAAGGCGACCGGTCACGCCGACATCGAGGAACCGTTCGCCGGCTTGTTCACGCAGGGCATGGTTGTTCACGAGACTTACCGCGGCGCAACCGGGTGGCTGTCGCCGGCCGACGTCCGGATTGAGCAAACCGCCGAAGGTCGGCGGGCGTTTTCGTTAAGCGACAAAGGGGAAGTCGAGATCGGCTCCATCGAGAAAATGTCGAAGTCGAAGCGCAACACCGTCGATCCAGACGAAATCATCGGCTCGTTCGGCGCAGATGCGGCGCGCTGGTTCATGCTTTCGGATTCGCCGCCGGAAGGCGATGTGATCTGGTCCGAAGAAGGCGTGCAGGGCGTCGCCCGCTTCATGCAGCGCATCTGGCGGACGGTGGGCGAGCTTGGAAATATCGCCGCGCCCGTCGGCGCGCCTCTACCCGCGACGCTCGGTCCGGATGCGTTCGCCCTGCGCAAGGCGACGCATCAGGCGTTGGCGAAGGTGGAGGACGATATTGTTCGTCTGCGGTTCAATCGCTGCGTCGCCCACGCGAACGAGTTCGTGAACCGCCTGGGCCAGGCGATCGGCGCGATTACGACCGACCAGGTTGGCGCCGACCTCGCCTTCGCGGCGCGCGAGGCGGCCGAGGCGCTCGCGCATCTGGTGGCGCCGATGATGCCGCATCTGGCCGAGGCGTGCTGGCGGGACCTGGGGCACGCAGAATTCATCTCCAGCGCCGCCTGGCCGGTCGCGGACCGCGATCTGGTGCGCGAGGATATGATTTTGCTGCCGGTTCAGGTAAATGGAAAGAAGCGCGACGAGGTGCTTGCGCCGCGTGGCGCGGACACGGCGACAGTCGAGGGGTTGGCGCTGGCGAGCGAGGCCGTGCAGCGCGCGCTCGAGGGCAGGCCCGTCAAGCGTGTGGTGGTCGTGCCGGGAAGGATCGTCAATGTTGTCATTTAGACGCACGCTTCTGGCAAAACTCGGGTTGGTTGCGGCGACCTCGGTTGCGCTCGGAGGGTGTGTCGAGCCCCTTTACGGTTCGCTTGGCGCCGGTGTGCTCGAGCGCGAGCTGCAGGCGATCAAGGTCGAGCCCATCCCGGACCGGTTCGGGCACTATGTCGCGCAGGAGTTGATCTTTGCGTTGAACGGCTCTGGCGCCGCCGTAGCGCCGCGATACAGGCTTGTGGTGACGTTGAAGCAGCGTGTGCAATCGCCGATTGTCGACACGGTGACGTCGCGCGCAACGTCCGCTTCGCTCGTGGCGGACGCCGGCTATGCGCTCTTCCCGGTCGGCGGCGGGCCATCCATCGCGGAAGGCGTCGCATTCAGCGTTGCGAGTTACGACCGGTTCAGCCAGCGGATTTCGAACGTGCGCGCGGCGCGCGACGCCGAAATTCGGGACGCGAAGGCGATCGCGGAGCAGATCCGCAATCAGATCGCAGCGCGCCTTGCCGCTCATCGCTGAATGCCAACGCTGTCGGCAAAAGCGTTCCAGGAGTTGCTGGGCGGCGGACTGCCGCGCGGCGCCATTGTGGCGCTGCACGGTGCGAACGAAACGCTCAAGAGCGACCTTCTGAAATCCATCTATCGTTCGATGGATGTCGACCCGCACGATCCTTTCCGGGTCGTTCGGCTGGAAAACACCGATCTGGATTCCGATTCTGCCCGGCTGGCCGACGAATTGACGGCGATCTCGATGTTTGGGGGAAGCCGTCTGGTCGTTGCGCACTGCGCCGCGCGTCGTATGGCGGAGCGCGCCGAATTGGCGCTTTCGCTACCGCGAGGGGAATGCGTGCTGGCGCTGAGCAGCGGCGCTTTGAGCGAGGGACAGGACCTGCGTTCGCTTGCAGGGGCCCATCGCGACATTCTCGAAATTGAATGCGCGGAGGAAGCCGCCGGCGATTTTCGCGCGTTCGTCGTGGCGGAGCTTGCGCGCAGGGATGTGACATTGGACGCCGCAGCGCTCGACACGTTTTTGCAGCTCGTCGGCGAGGATCGCCCTGCCGCGCGCGCGGAGATCGAAAAGGCGTGCTGTTATCTGGGCGCGCCGGGATCGCTGACGAGCGATGAAATCGTCGCGGTCGTTGCGGACGGGGCCGGCTTCGTCGCCGGCGAAATCGCCAAGGCTGCGGTCGCCGGTCGCCTCACTGACATCGCCCGTGGACTTGACGAAATGGACGCGAGCGGCGCCGATCCGCAACAGGCCCTGATGGCCGCAAGCTGGCAGTGCGCAAATTTGTACAGAGGCAAGCTCAAGCGCTGGGCTTTCGCCGACCGCGGCACGGCCCGCAATCTGTCTGAAGCCGAGCTGCGTCAGATTATGGGCTCCCTCAACGAAGCTGTGCTGCGCGCGCGTCGGGATTCGACCGTCGGGGCCGTGGCTTCGCGGCACGCCTTGTTGGCGCTTGCGCGAACCGTAGACGCCAAGGCCCGTAAGAGCCGTCGTTGATCTAGGACGTGGCAGCCATGAGGCGGCTGCATATGAGGTCCAGCTGTTCGAGGTTTTTATACTTCAGCTCCAACGCGCCGCCCTCCCCTGAAGCGCGGATCGTGGCCGAAAGGCCCAAGGCGTCGGACAGTTTGCGTTCGAGAGCCCGGGTGTCCGGATCAACCTCCATCTGAGCCTTTCTTCGTCCCTGCCGGGCTTTCGGCGCGCCCTTGGCTTCGTCCTGAGCGATGCGCTCAACATCACGAACTGTCAGACCTTTTTGTATGATACTTTCTGCAACAGCGTCTGGCCGCTCGACCGCCAGTAGGGCGCGCGCATGACCGGAGGAAATTTTTCCCTGCCTGAGCAATGACTTAGAATTATCGGGCAATTTCGTAAGACGCACCATGTTGGCGACGTGGCTACGGCTCTTGCCGATCGCCGCCGCGATATCCGCATGGGAATATCCATATTCTTCAGCGAGCCGTTCATATCCCGCAGCCTCCTCCAAAGGATTGAGGTCCGCGCGCTGAACGTTCTCGATAATCGCCAGTTCGAGCGCCTCCTTGTCGGTTGCGCTCACGACGACGATTGGCACTTCGTGCAACCCGGCCCGCTGCGCGGCGCGCCAACGGCGTTCGCCAGCGATGATTTCGTAGGCATCGGCCAGCGTGGGCGACGAACGCACGACGATGGGCTGAAGAATGCCCCTCTGACGGATCGACGACACGAGATCTTCCAGATCCGCCTCGTCAAAGTCCTTGCGCGGGTTGTGACTGTTCGGGCGCAAAAATTCAACCGGCGCCTTGCGCTGCGCACCGCGCGGCACATGGACTTCCACATCGTCGTTGGATGCGCCGAGCAACGCGGCTAGGCCACGCCCAAGACGTTTCGGCTCTTCCACCATGATCGTTCCGGCCTAGGCCGCCCTGATTTGACGTTCCCGTTGGATGATTTCGGACGCAAGCCGCAGGTAGGCTTGGCTGCCGGCGCATTTGAGGTCGTAAAGCAACGCAGGCTTGCCATGCGACGGCGCTTCGGACACCCGCACATTGCGCGGTATCACCGTGTCGTAAACCTTATCCCCCATATGCCCGCGCACGTCCGCCACAACCTGGGTCGCCAAATTGTTGCGCGGATCGAACATGGTCAGGACGATGCCGTGAATCGTGAGGCGCGGATTGAGAGATTTTCGCACCTGCTCCACGGTCGAGAGCAACTGCGAAAGCCCTTCCAATGCGAAGAATTCGCATTGCAGGGGCACAACGACGCTGTCTGACGCTGCGAGGGCGTTAATCGTCAGAAGATTTAAAGAGGGGGGGCAATCGATCAAGACATAAGAGAACGGCCGCCCATCCTCTACGGGCAGATCGCCAACCTGCGCCAAAGCTTTCTTGATCCGGGCCGTACGGTCAGAGGTCGCTGCGATTTCCAGCTCAACGCCCAGGAGATCGAGGGTCGACGGCGCGATCCACAATCGGGGAACAGATGTCGGAACAACCGCTTCCGAAAGAGGATGATCCCCCACAATGACATCATAAGTGGAGACGAGGCGGCTTTTTCGATCAATACCCAGTCCGGTGGACGCATTTCCCTGCGGGTCGAGATCGACAATCAGAACACGCTCGCCAATCGCTGCCAGCGCCGTGCCCAGATTGATCGCGGTTGTGGTCTTTCCTACACCGCCTTTTTGATTGGCCAAGGCGAGCACGCGCATCGCTATATCCTTTTGCCGAGTCCGTCGGCTACAAAGCCAGCTCCACCGTCGCCACATATCCCAGTTCATTCGTGGGGCTGCGGTCAACCTTCAATAAAAAATTACTAGATATTGTGAGTGCGGTCAATTCATCCTCTATATTTTGACCCTTCAAAAACACACATTTTGCCCCGCATCGGATCCTTCGATCGCATATTTCGATCAAACTGCGCAGCGGGGCCATAGCCCGGGATGTAATGATGTTCGGAGCGATCGCGTCAAGCACGTCTTCGGCTCTGGCAACATGAATTTCGGCGCGAGCGCCTGTTTCACGTGAAACTTCTCTCAAGAACGCCGCCTTGCGCCGATCTGCCTCGATGAGATGCGTGACGGCGCCTGGATGGGGCTTCTGCAGCAGGGCCACAATCATGCCCGGAAATCCGGCGCCCGACCCAAGATCGGCCCAACGAGCGTCAAGAGGTGCAAACTGTACAACCGCACTCGAATCCTCGAAATGGCGAGCGCGCATCGCTGAAACGGTACTGGGTCCAATGAGATTTATGCGCCTTTGCCAGCGCCGGAGGAGGCCCGCGTAAATCGCGAGCTCGGCTTCTATCGAGGCGAGAGAAACCTCGGTCATTCCGCCACCGACCGCCGCCGTCGTGCATGGGCGCTCAAGATCGTCAATGCCGCAGGCGTAATTCCTTCTACCCGCTCGGCGTGAGCCAGTGTCGTTGGACGCGCCGCCGACAACTTCGAACGGATCTCGTTGGATAAGCCTCCGATCGCCGAATAATCCAGATCGGGCGCCAAATCGAACTCCAGCGCGCTTTTGTACTGACAAATGCTATCGCGTTGCCGATCCAGATACACCGCATATTTGGCTTCCGTCTCCAGGTGCTCCCCATAGGGCCCGGCTGCATCTGCAAGTTCCGGAAGCGCCCGTGCAATATCGTCGAAGCGGACATCGGGCCTCCCCAATACATTGTACGCCGAACGTCGCGTGCCGTCGAAGTTGACCGCAAACCCCAAGCGCCCCCACGCGCTCGGGGTCAGCGACGTTCCAACGAACATGTCGCGTGCGTGGCGGATCCTCTTGCATTTCTCGTTGAACGAGTTCTGCTGCTCTGGAGCGATGATGCCAAGCTCCATGGCCAAAGGCGTCAGACGTAGATCAGCGTTATCCGCACGAATGCTCAACCTATATTCGGATCGCGATGTGAACATGCGATATGGTTCTGTGACAGGCCGCGAAGTCAGATCGTCAACCATCACGCCAATGTAAGAAGTGGTGCGATCAAACATCTGCGGCGTTCGTCCGCCGGCAGACAATGCTGCGTTCAGCCCAGCGACGATGCCTTGCCCCGCGGCCTCTTCATAACCGGTCGTCCCATTCACTTGACCGGCCATGAACAAGCCCACGATCTTCTTCGACTCAAGCGTCGGATAAAGGTCGTTTGGGTCGTAGAAATCATACTCGATGGCGTATCCGGGCCGCAGAAACTCCGCCATTTCCAACCCCGGTATCGTCCGGACAAACCGATGCTGGGCTTCTTGCGACAGGCTAGTGGAAATGCCATTCGGATAAATCACATCCGAATCGATTCCTTCTGGCTCGAGGAAGATTTGATGGGAATCGCGATCCGCAAAACGCATCACCTTATCCTCAATGGATGGGCAATATCGTGGCCCCCGACCTTGGATCGACCCATTGAAGAGCGGAGAGTTTGGAATGTCCGCCGCGATTTCCGCATGTGTCGCGGCGTTGGTGCGGGTGATGTAGCAGCAGATCTGGCGATTCCGAATTGATCTGGTCGCGGTCGAAAAAAACTCCGGATCCGAATCGGCCTCCTGCCTCTGCAGATCATTGAAATTGATTGAGCTCGCTCGCAATCTCGGCGGAGTTCCGGTCTTCAATCTGCCCACTCGGAGACCGAGGCTGCGCAGGGATGCGCCAAGATCGGTCGATGGAGCCTCCCCAATCCGACCGGCGGGAATGCGTTCGTGGCCAATGTGGATCAGACCGTTGAGAAATGTCCCGGCGGTCACGACCACGGAGCGTGTTGAAATCAAGCCCGCGCTCGTCGCCACACCGACGACCCGATCCTGCTGGACTTCCAGGCCGAGCGCCACCAGCTCCCGAACTGTCAGGCCGGACACTGCCTTCAAGGCCTGCCGCATGCCGATCTTGTAGAGTTCGCGATCGATCTGCGCACGAGGACCGCGCACCGCCGGGCCACGTGAACGGTTAAGAAGGCGGTACTGAATGGCGCTCAAATCGGCCACCGTCCCCATGAGCCCGCCGAGCGCGTCGATCTCCCGGACGATCTGCCCCTTGCCAAGACCACCGATCGCCGGGTTGCACGACAGGCTCCCGATGTCCCCTAAGCTCTTCGTCAAGAGAAGCGTTCGGGCGCCAAGGCGCGCGGCGGCCGATGCGGCTTCACAACCAGCGTGCCCGGCCCCAATCACAATAACGTCGAAAACGGAGGGAAGCGCTTTCGCACCCGAATCGAGTTTCACGTGAAACACTCACTTTCCGATGCAAAATCGACCGAAAACTTCGCCCAGGATATCTTCGATATCCACGCCGCCACCTAGACTCTCCAGGGCATCCAGAACAACGCGGCATTCTTCAGCCGCCAGCTCGATATTTCCAGTGGCCAGGTGCGCCCCAAGCCTATCACACGCGTCGACCCCTTTCCCCACGGCGTCCCGCTGGCGTGATCGCAAGACCAACCCTTCAGCCCCGTCACCTGCCAGAGATCCCAATATGGGGACTATCGACTCGACGAGCCTATGCAGGTCGGCCGAACTCCGACAGTCCAACTCCATCCACCCTGCCGGAGCCGGCTGCCCCAAATCGGCTTTGGTCCAAACCCGCAGGAACCGCCTGTCTCCGACCACCGGTTCCGCAACGGCGTCGTGGGCGTTTAGCCACAGCACAATGTCGGCTGCTTCGACCGCCGCCCTCGCCCTATCCATGCCAATCTGCTCGATATCGTCTCCCGATTCTCGTAACCCGGCCGAATCAATCAGCGTTACCGGAAAGCCCTCGATATCTATGTCCGCATAGAGCAAGTCCCGCGTCGTGCCGGGGTGAGCCGAAACGATGGCGCGCTCCATGCCCACCAACCCGTTGAACAGCGTCGATTTGCCGGCGTTCGGCGGTCCGGCGAGGACAATGGATATACCGTTTCGGAGGCGACCGCTCCTCTCTCCGTTCCGCAATTCCTCCTGCAACTGGACCTCAAGGTTTCGGCGCCAGCTCGCCGCCAACCGAAAATCGTTTTCCCCGACATCGCCTTCGTCGGAGAAATCAAGCTGTGATTCCAGTTCGGCGGCGATCTGCAGAGCAATCTCGCGCCATTGCGCCACCTTTTCCCTCAGCCCGCCACTGGCCACGCGCAGTGCCTGACGCCGCTGAAATTCCGTTTCCGAATCGATGAGATCCGCGATTCCCTCCGCCTGCGTGAGATCCAGCTTACCGTTCTGAAAAGCCCTGCGTGTGAACTCGCCCGGCTCCGCCGGTTTGATCCCGGGAAACGCCTGCAAAATTTCGGCAAGCGCCGCCACCACCGCGCGCCCGCCATGCACGCCAATCTCGAGCAAATCCTCGCCGGTATAGGAGTGGGGAGCCGGGAAAAAGGTCACGAGCGCCTGATCGATCCGCTCGCCGGATCCCGGCGCGGTCAGCCATCGCAGGGCCGCCTGTCGCGCCGGAGGGGTCGCCGCGTTGGTCAACAACTCCAACGCCCGAGAGCTGGATGGACCGGACAGACGAAAGACAGCGATGGCCGATCGCCCTGGCGGCGTGGCGACGGCGAAAATGGTCGGCGCTGCCGGCCGGACCATGTTTACGTGTTCATGGATTCGAAGAAGCTCGGATTGCCCTTGGGCGTTTCACGCAGCTTCCCGAGAAGAAACTCGATGGCGTCGACCGTCCCCATCGGATTGAGGATGCGGCGCAACACATACATCTTCTTGAGAATGTCGCCCGCCACCAACAACTCCTCCTTGCGGGTGCCGGACCGGGTGATGTCGATCGCCGGAAAGACGCGCTTGTCGGCCACTTTCCGATCCAGAATGATTTCGGAATTGCCGGTGCCCTTGAACTCCTCGAAGATCACTTCGTCCATACGCGACCCCGTGTCGATGAGCGCGGTCGCGATGATCGTCAAGGAGCCACCCTCTTCAATGTTACGGGCGGCGCCGAAAAATCTTTTCGGACGTTGAAGCGCATTCGCGTCCACGCCGCCGGTCAGAACCTTACCCGACGAAGGCACGACCGTATTATAGGCCCGGCCTAGGCGCGTGATCGAATCGAGCAAGATCACGACGTCTCGACCATGCTCGACAAGACGCTTCGCCTTCTCGATGACCATTTCCGCCACCTGCACGTGCCGGACGGCCGGTTCGTCGAACGTCGATGAAACGACCTCGCCTTTCACCGACCGCTGCATGTCCGTCACTTCCTCCGGCCGCTCGTCGATCAGCAGAACGATCAAATAGCATTCCGGATGATTGGCGGTGACGGATTGCGCGATATTCTGCAACAACACCGTCTTGCCGGTGCGCGGGGGCGCCACGATCAGCGCGCGTTGCCCTTTGCCGATAGGCGCGACAATGTCGATGATGCGCGACGACAGATCCTTGCGTGTCGGATCTTCAATCTCCATCCGCAAACGTTCGTCCGGATAAAGCGGCGTCAGATTGTCGAAATGGACCTTGTGCCGCGCCTTCTCAGGATTCTCGAAATTGATCGTGTTGACCTTGAGCAGCGCGAAGTAGCGCTCGCCTTCCTTCGGGCTACGAATGAGCCCCTCGACCGTATCTCCGCTGCGCAGACCAAACCGACGGATTTGCGAGGGCGAAACATAAATGTCGTCCGGTCCGGCCAAATAATTTGCGTCAGGCGATCGCAAGAAACCGAACCCATCCTGCAAGACTTCGACGACGCCCTCTCCAATAATCTCCGTGTCATTCTCGGCAAGCTGCTTGAGAATAGCGAACATCAATTCCTGTTTTCGCATCACAGAGGCATTTTCTACCTCAAGCTCTTCGGCAAACGACAGCAGATCGGTCGGAGACTTCTGCTTCAGATCCTGAAGTTTGATTTCCCGCATCGGGATTTTTCCTGCGCTGTCAGATAGCGTTGCCGCTGCGATGGATGGATCGATCTTGAGCTCTTGCAAGCCGCAGCGCTACGGGTGGCGCACGTTCGATCGAATGGGGAGAGAACTATCAAATACCGCTTGCCGGTCGCTTTTGCAAGCACGCGCGCCTAGGCGACGGTCACCCGCGCACCAGCTTCATCAATCGCTCGACATGCTCGACCGGAGTCGTCGGCAGGATTCCATGACCAAGATTGAAAATGTGTCGGCTTCCCTCGAAAGCCTGGAGAATGCGCGCCACGCTCGCATCCAGGCTCCTGCCGCCGGCCAGCAACGCCAAAGGATCGAGATTACCCTGCAAGACAGACGCGCCGCCGACGATCCTGCGAGCTTCGCCGATATCCTCGCTCACGCCCAGGCCCAGGCCATCGGGCGTGGCCACGTCGGCGAAACGTTTGAGGTTCGAGCCTGCTTCTCTGGGAAATGCGATAATCCTCAACCCCGGCGCCCGCGCCCGCAATGCATCGATCATGCGAGCCACCGGACGCACGCACCATGCGTCGAACTGATCGCTCGGCGCCAGCCCCGCCCAGGAGTCGAAAATCTGCACTGCTTCAACGCCCGCGCGCCATTGCGCGCACAGATAGTCGACAGACGCCTCCACCAGCTTGTCCATCAGCATGGCGAAAGCTTCCGGATGCCGATAGGCGAACAGGCGAACGGGCTCTAGATCGCGCGTCCCTTGCCCGGCGATCATATACGAAGCGACCGTCCAGGGCGCCCCGCAAAACCCGATGAACGCCGTCTCGCGCGGCAAAGCGCCCTTCACACGATCGATCGTCTCGAACACCGGCGCGAGACGATCCAGGTCGAGCGGGCCTATCCGCATGACGCCATCGACATCCAGCACAGGCGAAAGTCGTGGCCCCTCGCCTTCCTCGAATCGCACCTCCTGCCCGAGCGCATCGGGAACAACCAGAATGTCGCTGAACAGGATGGCGGCGTCGAACCCGAATCTGCGAATGGGCTGCAGAGTCACCTCCGCTGCCAGCGCCGGCGTATAGCAAAGATTGAGAAAAGAGCCCGCGCGCGCGCGCAGGTCCCGATATTCCGGGAGATAACGCCCGGCCTGCCGCATCAGCCAGATCGGCGGGCGTTTCCGAACGCCGCCATCGAGAACTTCGAGCAAGGGCTTGCCGCTGACAGTTGTGGGAGAGGCTTCGTTCACAGTCGCCTTCATAAAAGAATCTTTCGAAAGGAAGCTTTCTTTTTCTGCTGGACCGGGGATTAGAGGGTTTCCTGTCGCCGCACAACCAATCCCGCCACGTGGCGTGGCCTCGGCGACCGCGTGGATTGCTGTGAATTGCGCGGACATGGAAATACTTAATTTGAATCAAATGAATATGGAATGCCTTCGTCGCACGGTCTGTGCATGCCCGCGGATTGAAACTGTCCCGGATTCCTGTTCCCGCAATCGCGACCTGTCTCCCTTGTGGCCCGCCCAGCCCGTTGCGCACAGCCCGCCACTGACATGCGGACGCAACTCGCCTATTGTCCCCAGCAATTCACAGTTTTTCACCTGATGGAGCGCCTTTCCGTGGGTCGCAACTATTTTCATGTGCACCTCGTTTCGGACGCGACGGGAGAAACGCTCATCGCCGTCAGTCGCGCGGCGGCCGCCCAATATCAGGGCGTCTCGTCGATCGAACACATTTATCCTCTGGTCCGCACGCTGGCGCAGCTCGACAAAGCGATCGCGGAGATTCGCGCCGCCCCGGGGATCGTCCTGTTCACTCTGGTGGAGCAGTCGCTCACCGAACGCCTGCAGGAAGCGTGTGTGGAAGCAGGCTGTCCATGCCTGTCCGTTCTCGAACCGATCCTTTCGCTGTTTCAATCATATCTCGGCGCCGCGGCTACCCCGCGTCCCGGCGCACAGCATATTCTGAATTCCGAATATTTCCGTCGCATGGACGCGTTGAATTTCACCATGATGCATGACGACGGACAGGCTACCGACGACCTCGACCAGGCGGATGTCGTCTTGCTCGGCGTCAGTCGAACGTCGAAAACGCCCACGAGCATCTATCTCGCCAATCGCGGCATCAAGACCGCCAACATTCCCATCGTGCCCTCGGTGCCGCTCCCGCCCGGTCTCGACAAGTTGCGGAAGCCGCTCGTGGTGGGGCTGGTGGCTTCACCCGACCGCATCGTGCAAATCCGCCAGAACCGTCTGCTGGCGCTCAACGCGGATCAGGATACCGACTATGTCGACCGTTCGCTGGTCGCCGACGAAATCGCCACGTCGCGCCGCATGTTCGAGACGCACAAGTGGCCGATCATTGACGTGTCGCGTCGCTCGATCGAGGAGACGGCCGCCGCGATTCTCGATCTGTATCGCGAACACCGCATGCAATTCATTGCGCAGGGATGAGCGAACGTCCTGAGCAGTTGTGGCTGGGCGCGCCCGTCGTTCTGGCCTCGCGAAGTGCAGGTCGCGCGCGCATCCTGCGCAATGCCGGCGTTCCGTTCACTGTTCACCCCGCCGATATTGACGAGCGGACGCTCGAAATCGGCGTCGCGCACGACGAGCTGGCGTTGAAACTCGCACAGGACAAGGCGAGGCATGTGTCGAGGGAACATCCCTCCGCTATCGTGCTCGGCGCCGATCAGACGCTCACGATCGCCGGCGCGCTGTTGCACAAGCCGGGCGCCATGGGGCAGGCGCGCGACCAGCTGTTGTCGATGCGCGGTCGCTCGCATACGCTGACATCGGCGCTCGCGGTCGCGCGCGACGGAGAAATCCTGTTTCGCCATCGGGAAACCGCGACGATCATCATGCGCCGATTCTCGGAGCGAACGCTCGACGCCTATCTGGCCGCGATGGGCGATCGCGCGCTGGCCAGCGTCGGTTGTTACGAGATCGAGGGGCTCGGAACGCATTTGATCGCGCGTATCGACGGCGACTGGTTTACGATCGTCGGGCTGCCGATTCTGCCGTTTCTCGCCTATTGCCGGAAGCACGGCTTGTTGCGCGACTGAGGATGTGACGATGATCGTACTCGGCCTTACAGGCTCGATCGGGATGGGCAAATCGACGACCTCGGCGATGTTCCGCGCCGAAGGAACGCCGGTCTACGATGCCGACGCCGCCGTGCATCGGCTCTATGCGAGCGAGGCGGTAGGGCCGGTCGGCTCGATGTTTCCGAGCGTCATCGTCGATGGCAGGGTCGACCGCGCCCGGCTGTCGGAAATCGTCCTCAAAGACGCCGCGGCGCTGCGCCAGCTCGAATCCATCGTTCATCCGCTCGTCGGACACGATCGCGCCAGCTTTCTTCAGCACTGCGCGCGCAGCGGAGTCGCGGCCTGTGTGCTGGACGTGCCGTTGCTGTTCGAGACCGGTGGCGAGCGCGCCGTCGACCTCGTCGTCGTTGTTTCGGCGAGTGGCGCTCAACAGGAACAGCGCGTTCTCGAACGCCCCGGCATGACGCGAGAAAAGCTCGCCGCCATTCTCGCCAAACAGACGCCGGATGCGCAGAAGCGTCGGCGGGCGCATTTCGTCATCGACACCGGTCGTGGCGTCGACTACGCGCGCCGTCAGGTGCAAGCTCTCCTGCATGCGTTGGGAGCGTGACGCGACATGCGCGAAATCGTACTGGACACCGAAACGACAGGACTTGATCCGGCGACCGGCGATCGCATCGTTGAGATCGGCGCCGTCGAATTGTTCAACGGCGTTCCCACCGGGCAGAACTTCCACGTCTACCTCAATCCCGAGCGCGACGTGCCCGAAGGCGCGGTGCGCGTGCACGGGCTGACCGCCGATTTTCTGAAAGACAAGCCGCTCTTTGCGACTGTCGCGGAAGAATTCATGGCGTTCATCGCATCCGACCGCCTCGTGATTCATAATGCGGAATTCGATGTGCGCTTTCTCAACGCCGAGCTCGCACGGATCGCCGCGCCGACGATTGTCATGGACCGCGTTCTGGATACGCTGACGCTGGCGCGCAAACGCCATCCCGGCGCCCAGAACTCCCTGGACGCGTTGTGCAACCGCTACGGCGTGGATTCGACGCGCCGCAAGAAACACGGCGCCTTGTTGGACGCCGAACTGCTGGCGGAAGTTTATCTGGAGCTGAACGGCGGGCGACAGTCGGCCTTTACGCTGACGACGGTCATCGAGGTCGTCGAACGTTCGCGGACTGAGACATTGATATTCGAACGCGCCGGCGCTCTGCCGGCCCGCCTCGGGGCCGGCGATCTGGAGGCGCATCGTGCGCTTGTCGCCGCGCTAGGCGACAAGGCGTTCTGGACGAAATTCACGCCGTCAGGCGACGGGGCGTGATCCGGCCTGGTTCTGCTCTTCGGCCATCCGCTGCATGTAGAGGGCGCCGAAATCGATCGGATCGAGATAGAGCGGCGGAAATCCGCCGTTGCGCACCGCGTCGGCCACGATCTGTCGCGCGAACGGGAACAGAATGCGGGGGCACTCGATCATCACGACAGGATGCACCTGATCGGCCGGAAAGTTCGTCACTCGGAAAATCCCGCAATACTCCAGTTCAAAACGAAACAGCGTATCGGCGCCTTCGCCGGCCGAACCGTCGAGCTTGAGCGAGACCTCGAAGTCCTGTTCCGCCAGCTGCTGGGCGTTCACATTGACCTGAACGGAAATGTTCGGTCCCCTTTCCTGCGGGCCCAGCGAGCGGGGCGCGTTCGGGTTCTCGAAGGAAAAGTCCTTGACATATTGGCCCAGAGTATTGATTTGCGGGCCGGTGTTGGCGGCGCCCGCGCCGTTCCCGTTTGCTTCGGACATCTTTTTCTCCTTGATGGTGGGGTGCAGCCCGCTGGCGGGACGGACGGAGCTCTAATCGGAAAACTGGGCCGCCGGGTATCATGTATGCGGGCCCGGAACAAGAACCGGCGAGGTGCTGGCCGCGGCCGGTTTGTATGACTATCTATAGGGCGCGCCCGAAAAGGGCGGGAGTGAGTCAACTCATGCATGACGGTCTCGACCCGACGACGATCATATTCGCCCTGGTGGCGCTTTTCGTTGTGTGGAAGCTGCGCTCGGTGCTTGGAACGCGCGTCGACGTAGAGAAGCGCCCGCCCGGCGAGAACGGAGCCGGCGCGCCGGCGGCGGGCCGCAGCGCGGCGCAGGATGGCAACATCATCAGACTGCCGGGCGCAGCCGTTCGGATGCCTTCCACGCCCGCGCGCGGTTTCGAACCCTATGCGCGGTCGGACAAGGCCAAGCAGGGCCTCACCGAGATCGTGGCCGCCGACAGGACGTTCGATCTCCAGCGCTTCGTCGACGGCGCCAAGATGGCCTATGACATGGTGGTCTCCGCCTTTGCGTCCGGCGACCGTGCGACCCTGGCCAATCTGGTGAGCGCCGATGTCCTTGGCTCGTTCTCCAGCGAGATCCAGAAGCGCGAGGCGGCGGGAGAGATAGCCAGCACCAAGCTGGTCGGGATCGATTCCGTCGAGGTCGTGGACGCCGGCATCAAGAACAAGACGGCGCAAGTCACGCTCCGGCTCGAGACCAAACTGATCAATGCGGTCAAGGACCGTTCGGGCGCCATCGTGACCGGCGATCCCGATCTTGTCGTGACCACGGAAGAACTCTGGACCTTCGCACGCGACGTCGAGAGCCGCGACCCCACCTGGAGGCTGATCGCGACCGAGAGCGAACCAAACGCCTGATCGGCCATGTGTTTGGAACATGTCGGGTTCGACCGTCTGCCCGGATGGAACGCGCGAGAGGCCCGATCCGTCTGGCCTGCCTTTGTGCGGTCGGCGAAGGCGATCGAGGAAGGCCGGGCGTCTTTGCGCGGCGCCGTCGAACCCTCGCCAGCCCTGAAAGCCGCTTGCCGCGCGGCGCTTGCCCTTTCCGACAAAACGGGGGATTCGCCGAATTTCGACGACGCAGCGGCATTTTTCCAGGAATGGTTCTCCCCGGCGCGCATCTGCGCCGCTGGTTTTCTGACCGGCTACTACGAGCCTGAAACGCTCGGTAGCCGTATCCCTTCGCCGGATTTCGCCGCGCCGGCGCTCGCGCGTCCCGATGACCTGATCGACATGCGGGGGACGGAGACGCCGGGCTGGGACCGGCGAATTCAGGGCGCCCGCACGTCGCCCGATGGCCGCCTGCAGCCCTATCCAACCCGAGCGGAAATCGAGGACGGCGCGATTGACGGCGCATCCCGCGCGCTGGTCTGGTTGCGCGATGCGGTGGAACTGTTTCTGATTCAGGTGCAGGGTTCGGCGCGGGTGACCTTTCCCGATGGCGCGCGCTGCCGCTTGATCTACGATGGCCGCAACGGTCGCCCTTACACCTCGGTCGGCCGGATCCTCATTGAGGCCGGATACATACCGGCTGACGAAATGTCGCTGGCCCGCCTCAAGGCCTGTCTGCGCGATCTGGGACTTGGTTCGGGCGAGGCAGGCCGCGCGATCATGCATTGCAATGAATCGTACGTCTTTTTCCGTTTGGCCCCGGCGCCGGCGACGGATGAGGGCCCGATCGGCGGACAGGGCCTGCCATTGACGCCGCGCCGCTCGCTGGCGGTCGACCGCGATATCTGGTCCTACGGGCTGCCATTCTGGATCGGCGCCGATCTGCCGGCCCTGGGCATGACGCCGCGCACGGGGCGGCTGTGGATCGCTCAGGATACGGGATCGGCCATCGTCGGCCCGGCCCGTTTCGATATGTTTGCGGGAACCGGCGAGGCCGCTGGCGCTCTTGCTGGCGACATTCGCCATGGCGCAGAATGTTTCGTCCTTCTGCCACGCGCGGTTTCATGAAATGCAGCGAAGATTGACGCCGGAGGAAGTGGAGCTCTGGCGCAAAGTGACGGCGACGGTGCGGCCCCGCAAACCGGTCCCGCCATTCCCGCAGGCTGTCGCTCAGAAGCCGATTCCCGAGCATCGCGACCCCATGCCGCCCGCGCGCCCGCCGGCGGCGGTCGCCGCGCTGCCGCATCGTGCGCCGCAACCGTTGGATATGCGGACATTGCGCGATCTGCGCCGTGAACGCATGACGATTGACGCGCGCATCGATCTGCATGGCATGCGCGCCGCCGAGGCCCATGCCGCATTGAACGAGTTCCTGCGGCGCGCCCAGCGTTCCGGCGCACGCATGGTGCTCGTGGTGACGGGCAAGGGAAGTTCGCCGGGCGCCGACCCGTTCGCCGAACGGGGCGTCTTGCGTCGTCACACGCCCATGTGGCTGGCCGACGGCGCGCTTGGCTCCGTGGTGTCGGGCTTTTCCCAGGCGTCGGATGCGCATGGCGGGGCCGGAGCATTGTATGTTCGACTGCGCCGCAAGGAGCCAACTCATCATGTCCGATAGATTGGAGCGGGGCGCCCCATGACGCCGTTCGGCGCAAAACTGCGGGAAATGCGTGCGAGCCGGGGCGTCACGATGGCGCAAATGGCGGAGGCGGTCGGCGTGTCGTCGGCCTATCTGTCCGCTCTGGAGCACGGCAGGCGCGGCGCGCCGACCTGGATTCTCGTCCAGCGCATCATTTCCTATTTCAACATCATCTGGGACGAGGCGGAGGAAATATGCCGTCTGGCGCAGGTTTCCGATCCGCGCGTGAAAATCGACACGGCGGGCCTTGCGCCGGAAGCGACCGCGTTCGCCAACCTGCTCGCCAAATCCATTCGTCTTCTCGAAAATGAGGATTTCGCGGCGCTGACGCATGTCGTAGACAGCGCCATCGCGCGCGCGCCGCTGAAGTCGCGCGCCTCGTGAAGATGGAACCGGCGATGCAGTTGGAAAAGAAATATGATGTCGTCGCGATCGGGAATGCGATCGTCGATGTGCTGACGCGCGCCGAAGACGATTTTCTGGCCGCTCATCGGCTGCACAAGGGGACAATGGCGCTGGTGGATGAAGCCGCGGCCGATGCGCTCTACGCCGCGATGGGGCCCTCCACCATCGTTTCCGGCGGATCGGCGGCCAACACGGTGGTCGGCGTGGCGAGCCTCGGCGGCAGGGCGGCCTTCGTCGGTAAAGTGCGTGACGACGAGGCCGGCAGGGCCTTCGCACACGATATCCGCGCCGCGGGCGTCGGTTTTGCGACCGCGCCGGCGACCACGGGGCCCGCGACCGCACGGTGCCTCGTGCTCGTGACCCCGGACGGCGAACGCACGATGAACACCTATCTCGGCGCCTGCGTCGAACTCGCGCCGGAGGACGTGGACGAAACGGTCATCGAAAACGCGTCCATCTTCTATTTCGAAGGCTATCTGTGGGATCCGCCGAAAGCCAAGGCCGCCTTCCGCAAGGCGGCGCAGGCCGCGCGCCGCGGCGGCGGCCGGATCGCGCTCACGCTATCTGATTCCTTCTGCGTGGACCGCTACCGCGACGAATTCCTGTCGCTGATCCGCAACGGCGAGATCGACATATTGTTCGCCAACGAGAGCGAAATGCACGCGCTCTACCAGACGGCCGACTTCGATACGGCGGTGGCCGCTCTTGGCGCGGAAAATGTTCTGGCCTTCGTGACGCGGTCGGAGAACGGCTGCGTCATCGTCGACGGCGACCAAACGACCGCGATTCCGGCTGCGCAGATCGAGCGGCTGGTCGATACGACCGGCGCTGGCGATCTGTTTGCGGCAGGCGTGCTGTTCGGATTGGCGCGCGGCCTGCCGCATGAAGCGGCGGCGCGGATCGGCGCGCTCGCGGCGGCGGAAATCATACAGCACTATGGCGCACGCCCGGAAGCCTCGCTCGCCGAGCTCGTCGCGCAAACCGCCTGAACGCGTCCTGGAGCGCTTTCGAGCGAAGATTCCCGATCGCGTGAAGAGAACGCGTCGGGATTCAACTGGAGCATCGCTTTTCGGTCCATCAGACGCGAAAACGATCTAGAGTTCCGTCAGCATCCGCTTCAAGAACTCGATATCCTGCGCAAGCGTCCGGTCGCTGGTCGAAAGCCCTTCGATCTTGCGCACGGCGTGAAGCACGGTCGTATGGTCGCGGCCACCGAAACGGCGCCCGATTTCCGGCAACGATCGCAAGGTCAGGACTTTGGAAAGAAACATGGCGATCTGCCGCGGGCGCACGACGGATGCGGTCCGGCGCGACGACAGAAGATCGGCGCGAGAAACATTGTAATGGCTGGCGACGAGTTTCTGGATGTCCTCGATCCGCACCTTCTTGGGATCGCGGGTGCGCACCAGATCGCGAATGGCGGCTTCCGCGGTTTCGATTGTCAGCGGCGCGCCCGACAGGGTCACGCGCGCCACCAGTCGGTTGACGGCGCCTTCGAGATCGCGGCCATTCGTGTCGATCGCGCGGGCGACATAGCGCAAGACGGAATCGGACGCTTCGAAGCCGGGCAGCTGGCTTTTCGCGGCCGCAACGCGGGCGGCGAGAATCGACAACCGCAAATTTTCGTCGAGCGCGCCGATTTCGAGGCATAGACCGCCCGTCAAACGCGAACGCACGCGCTCATCCAGCGATTCCAGATCGATCGGCGGACGATCGGCCGCGACGATCACCTGACGACCCGCGTCCAGCAGCGAATTCAGCACATGGCCGAACTCGCTCTGAATGATCTTGCCGCTGAGGAACTGCACGTCGTCCACCACCAGAATATCGATAGTTCGCAGCGCCTCCTTGAAGGCGACGGCGTTCTGGGCCTTCAGAGAATTGACGAATCCGTACATGAACTTTTCCGCCGTCAGATAGACGACGTTGCGCCCTGTCGCGATCGTGGCCTGCGCGACGGCCTGCGCCAGATGCGTCTTTCCGAGACCGACATTGGCATGCAGATAGAGCGGATTGAACAGCACCGGATCAGTCGAGGCGGCCTCGACAATACGCCGACAGGCCGCATGCGCGAGCTGGTTCGACGGTCCGACCCTGAATGTGTCGAAGGTCATGCGTCGGTCGAGCGGCGATCCCGCCATCATCGGCCGGTCGGCATGCGCGGCCGGCGATGCGACGCCCTTCGGGAAGCTCCTGCGCGCCAGTGCGGTCGCCGGTGTTTCGGCGCGCGCCTGTACGGGCTCATGTTCGCCGGAGTCGTTGCGCACGACGGCCATCGGCCGAACCGCGCTTCGCACATGAATGGCGATCGTTTCGACACCGGCGATTTCGGCGGCCAGCGCGGCGCGAATGCGGTCGACGTAATGGGTCTGGATCCAGCTCTTTAGAAATTTGGTCGGCACCGACAAGTGCGCCGTGCGGCTTTCGATGCGGTCGAGCTCGATCCGAGCAAACCAGGAATCGAATTTTGCGTCGCCGAGTTCGCCGCGCAATCGCCTGCAAACCTGAGTCCAGCAACGTTGCGGATCGATTGAGGCATTGGCGTCTTGGGAAACGGTCGTGATGGGATGCGCCGTAATTTTCATCGTGATTTCTTATTGTTCTGGGGTCGAAAAATGACGCGCTCGTTGGCGAGTCGCGGTCGCCTGAAATTTGTCCTGACTGGAAATCGTCGCAGCGCGCTAGCGACTTCGGTGGATGCCCCACGCGCCCGATCTTTCGATCCGGGCGTTGTTGGAGCCGACGGCCGCGTTGTGGAAATGAAAGCGAAGTCGCACGGCAATAACCCCCGATCATCGCCGACGATGGTCGGCGACGCCTGTTCATTCAATTTTTGTGAACGCAATCGCCGCCATTGCGACTCGACGCATACACCCGAGTCGGATTGGAAGCGTGAAGTTCTTAAGACGTCGAACGGCGAACCATGCACGCTGTCAGCAACGAGGAGAACGCACCATCTACCGCGCCACATCTGATTTTTGATGATGACGAAACCGTAATGTCGACGCCGCTGCGCGGCAAGATTTTTGGTTGATGGCGGCGCGAACCGTTTTTCGACACCGCGCCACGTGGGCGGCGACCTTGCGTCAACGACCTGATTCCGCGTGGAATGTCGTGGGATTTCGTCGATCAGGTGTGAACTGTTCAGCGCGCGGCTCAACGCATCGAATGAATGGAGTCAAGTCACGCATCCGGGCGCGCCCGCACGCCTTGCGCCGCAAATCGTTGAATCGTTTTGCAATCATCTGCGCGGCCGAAAAGCGCTCGCGAAAAAAATATTACGGTTGCACGACAGAGACTCGCAGCGTGCGCCGCGCAACAAAAAAGCCGGGCATGGCCCGGCTCTCTCGTTCGAAAGTCGCATTCGCGTCGTGCGGCGCGCTCAGCTCGCAAGAGCGCGCACGCGCGCGCTCAGGCGCGATATCTTTCGCGAAGCGGTGTTCTTGTGCACGACGCCCTTCTGCGAGGCGCGCATCAGGACCGGTTGGGCCTCCGCGAGGGCAGCGGTCGCAGCTGCGGAATCGCCGGACGCGATCGCTTCCTCGACCCTGCGCAGGAACGTGCGCATCTGGCTGCGGCGGGCTCGACGCACGGCGGTGCGGCGGGCGATCTTGCGCACGGCCTTCTTTGCCGAACTCGTATTCGCCATGACATCTTCCTCAAAGCGGCGAGCTTCGGAAACGGGAAGCCGCCGGGATTCCAAAAAATCGGGCGCCCGGCTCCATAGGGGGCCGGGCGATCGAGGGCTTATAGAGGAGGAGCCTTGCGGCCGTCAACTTGCTGCGGGGCGCCGGCGCTCAGCGGTTGCGGAAAATCGGCTTCCGCTTCTCGATGAAGGCGGTCATGCCCTCGGACTGGTCGTCCAGCGAGAACATCGAATGGAAAACACGCCGTTCGAACCGGATACCCTCGGTCAGGGTGGTCTCGTAAGACCGGTTGACGGTTTCCTTCGTCATCATGACGACCGGAAGCGACATTTCCGCGATCGTCCGCGCCGCCTTCAGCGCTTCCTCGATCAGGGCGTCGGCCGGCACGACCCGCGAGACGAGCCCCGACCGTTCGGCTTCGGCCGCGTCCATCATGCGACCCGTCAGGCACATGTCCATGGCCTTGGACTTGCCCACGAACCGCGTGAGACGCTGCGTGCCGCCGACTCCGGGCATGACTCCGAGCTTGATCTCCGGCTGGCCGAATTTCGCCGTGTCGGCGGCGATGATGAAATCGCACATCATGGCCAGTTCGCAGCCGCCCCCGAGCGCGAAACCCGCGACGGCGGCGATGATCGGCTTGCGCACCCGCGAGACCTGCTCCCAGCTGGTGATGAAGTCGCCAAGATAGACGTCCATGTAGGACTTGGTCTGCATCTCCTTGATGTCTGCGCCCGCGGCGAACGCCTTGGCCGAGCCCGTGATCACGATGCATCCGATGCCGGCGTCCGCCTCGAAGGCGGTCAGCGCCGCGTTCAATTCGGCGATCAGCTCGGAATTGAGCGCGTTGAGAGCCTGAGGCCGGTTCAGCCGGACGAGTCCGACCGCCTCATGCGTTTCGACCAGAATATTCGAATAGGACAAGGTTCCCTCCCCGGATCGGCCGCCAAAGAAAAAGCCGCACTGTGTGCGGCTTCTGTAAGCATGGGCGGAACGCGGCGCAAGACGCTCGTCACAGCCCGTCGAACAGCGCGGTCGAAAGGTAGCGCTCGGCGAACGAGGGGATGATGATGACGATGTTCTTGCCTGCCATCTCCGGCCGCCTGGCTACTTCGAGCGCCGCGGCGATCGCCGCGCCTGACGAAATGCCGACCGGCAGGCCTTCCAGGCGCGCCGCAAGCCGCGCATATTCGAACGCCGTCTCGTTGCCGACCTTGATGACTTCGTCGATCACGGCGCGATCGAGCACCCTCGGGACGAAACCGGCGCCGATGCCCTGAATCTTGTGCGGGCCGGGTTGTCCGCCCGAAAGGACGGGCGAGTCGACCGGCTCGACGGCGACGACACGGAATGACGGCTTGCGCTCCTTGATCACCTGACCGACGCCGGTGATGGTCCCGCCGGTGCCCACGCCCGAAATCAGCACGTCGGCCGCGCCGTTCGTGTCGTTCCAGATTTCCTCGGCTGTCGTCCGCCGATGCACGGCCGGATTGGCAGGGTTCTCGAACTGCTGGGGAATGACGGCGCCCGGCACGGTGTCCACCAGTTCCTGCGCCTTGGCGATGGCGCCCTTCATGCCCTGCGGCGCAGGCGTGAGAACGAGTTCGGCGCCCAGCAGCGCCAACATCTTGCGTCGCTCGATCGACATCGATTCCGGCATCACCAGAATGAGCCGATAGCCGCGGGCCGCCGCGACGAACGCCAGCGCGATGCCGGTGTTGCCGGACGTCGGCTCCACCAGAACGGATTTGCCGGGCGCGATGCGCCCCTCGCGCTCCATCGCCTCGATCATCGCAAGCCCGATGCGATCCTTGACGCTGGCGAGCGGATTGAAAAACTCGAGCTTGGCCAGCAGGTTCGCCTTTACGCCCTGTTCCTTGGCCAGCTTGTCGAGCCGCACCAGCGGCGTGTCGCCAATCGTTTCAGTGATCGATCCATAGATCTTGCCACGACCGGGCCGGGCTGCGCTGGCGTCCGCCATTGTTTCCTCACATGCGACTTCTGGCGCGCGGGCGCGCGCGGGATCGTGATTATCCGGGAAACAATCGACGAAGTTCAATGGCGTTTTTTCAAGCGAGCGGAGAACGAACGCCTACAGGGCGCGCGCACGACGGCGATTTCATCCCGTGGAGCCGAATCCGCCGCCGCCGCGCCGTGTCGCCGATAGGCCGTCGTGGGCGATTTCGATTACCGCATGCGCGACCGGCGCAACGACGAGCTGGGCGATCCGGTCGCCGCGCGCAATCCGCCAGGGCTGCGCTCCGTGATTGATCAAGAGCGCCATGACCTCGCCCCGGTAGTCGCTGTCGATGGTGCCCGGCGCATTGAGCACGGTCACGCCGTGGTTCAGCGCGAGGCCGGAGCGCGGGCGCACCTGAGCTTCGAAACCCGGCGGAATATCCAGCCTCAGGCCGGTCGGGACGAGAAAGCGCGCCCCCGGCGCCACCACGACCGGCTCGTCGATCGCCGCGACCAGATCGAGCCCGGCCGCGCCCTCGGTCTGATAGGCGGGTGCGGGCAGTCCGTGCGCGTGATCGAGAATCTCGATCCGCAAGAGCGCCGCGCCGCTCATGCCTTGGCGCTTCTGAACCGCGCGGCGAAAAGATCGGCCAGCCGCGCCGCAACATCGCTCTTGAGGGTCGGCGGCCATTCTTCCGCGCCGTCGCCGTCGACGATCACGACACGATTGCGGTCGCCGCCGAATATCGTCGGATCGCCCCCAACGTCGTTCGCGACGATGAGATCGCATTTCTTGCGCAGCAGTTTTGCGCGCGCGTGTGCGACAAGGTTCTCGGTTTCCGCCGCAAATCCGACGACGAGCGCCGGCCGCATTTTCTTGAGTGTCGAGACGGTCGCCAGAATGTCCGGGTTCTCGACGAGCTCGATGCGCTGTGGGCCTTTGGCGCCCTTCTTCGTCTTCTGCGACGCGACGTTCTTGGCGCGCCAGTCGGCGACAGCGGCCGCGCCGACGAAGAGGTCGGCCGGCAGAGCCTGTTCGACCGCCGCCAGCATCTGTTCGGCCGTCTGGACGCGGGCGAGCTTCACGCCGTCCGGCGCGTCCAGCGCGACAGGCCCGCTGACGAGCGTCACCTCGGCGCCGGCCGCCGCGAGCGCTGCGGCGATCGCATAGCCCTGCTTGCCGGAAGAACGGTTGGAAATGTAGCGGACCGGGTCGAGCGGCTCCTGCGTCGGGCCGGCCGTGACGATGGCGCGCCGACCCGCGAGCGCCCGTGGCGCGCCGGGCGGCGGCGGAATAACGCGGGACCGGGCGTCGCCCGCAAGCTTTTCGAGCGCCGCGACGATGTCGAGCGGTTCGATCATGCGGCCCGGCCCGAACTCGCCGCACGCCATGTCGCCGTCCGTGGGGCCGAGGAAAGCCGCGCCATCGGCGGCGAGTTGCGCGACGTTGCGAGCTGTCGCCGCATTGAGCCACATGCGCACGTTCATCGCCGGAACGAAAATCGGCCGCTTGTCGGTGGCCAGCAACAGCGTCGAGGCGAGATCGTTCGCAAGCCCCTGCGCGGCCTTGGCGATCAGATCGGCGGTCGCGGGCGCGACGACGACGAAATCTGCGTCGCGCGAAAGCTGAATGTGCCCCATTTCGGTTTCGTCGGTCAGCGAGAACAGATCGTCGTAGACCTTTCGGCCCGTCAGGCTGGCGAACGATAGCGGCGCCACGAATTGTTTGGCCGCTGCCGTCATCACCGCGGTGACGATCGCGCCGCGCTCGCGCAGCCTGCGGATCAGGTCGAGCGTCTTGTATGCCGCGATGCCGCCGCCGACGATCAGCAGGATGCGCTTGTCTCCGAGTTTCGAACCGGTGAAATCCTGCATGGCGCGCCTATGAGAAAATGGCGAGGACGACGACGACCACAAGAGCCCACAGAGCATATGTCATCCGCCGCGCCCATGGATCGGGCGGCGAGACGGCCGGCGTCCCAAGCGCTTCGAATTTATCGATCAGTTGGGGTGCGCGCGCAAGCATCGCGAGCGCGGCCCCGACCGTGGCGTTGGCGTCCTTCAGCTTGCCGGCCGGTCCGAGATTTTCCTCGATCCAGCCGCGCACGACGGGTTCGGCGGTCGTCCACATGTCGAGCTGCGGGTCGAACTTGCGGCCGACCCCTTCGACGACCACCATCGTTTTTTGCAGCAGCAGCAGTTCCGGCCGCGTGCGCATGTCGAACAGGCCGGTGATTTCGAACAGCAGCGTCAACAATCGCGCCATCGAAATCTGGTCCGCCCGGCGCGCATGGATCGGCTCTCCGATCGCCCGGATAGCCTGGGTGAACTCTTCGACTGCATGGTGACGCGGCACATAGCCGGCTTCGAAATGGACGACCGCCACGCGCCGATAGTCCTTCACGATGAACCCGTAGAGGATCTCCGCCAGAAAGCGCCGCTCCTTCGTTCCCAGCCGACCCATGATGCCGAAGTCGACCGCCGCGAGGCGGCCCTCTCGATCGACGAACAGATTGCCCTGGTGCATGTCGGCGTGAAAGAAGCCGTCGCGCAGCGCCTGTCGCAGGAACGACTGGATGATCGTGCGGGCGACCTTCTTCGGATCGTGACCGGCGGCGGCCACGGCGGCGATGTCCGACAGAGGGATGCCGTCGATCCACTCGACCGTCAGCACCGCGCGCGCCGTGCGGTCCCAGTCGACGCGCGGGGTCCGGAAGTCCGGGTCGCCGGCCGTATTGGCGGAGAATTCGGAAGCCGCGGACGCCTCGAGCCGGAAATCCATTTCCAGTCGCACGGATCGCGCGACCGTTTCGACAACCTCGGTCAGCCGCAGGCGCCGCGCCTCGGCCGAGTGCTGCTCCGCGAACGCGGCCGCATGCGCCATGTCCGTCAGATCGCGGCGAAACCGCGCCTCGACGCCGGGACGCAGAATTTTCACCGCGACATCGTGTTCGCCGTCCTCGTCGCGCACGCGCGCCCGATGCACCTGTGCGATGGAGGCGGCGGCGACCGGTTCCCCGAACGTAATGAAAAGCTCGTCGATCTTCCGGCCGAACGCGGCCTCGACGATTTCGACGGCTCTGGCGCGCGCAAACGGCTCCATTCTGTCCTGGAGCAGTTCCAGATCGCGCGAGGCGCGCGCGCCGACGATGTCCGGTCGGGCCGCCAGCACCTGTCCCAGTTTGACGTAGGAGGGCCCCAGTCGCGCCATGGCGCGGGCGAGCGCTTCGCGCTGCTGCGCGGCGCCTTTGCGCGCAACGCGCCGCAACAATCCGAAGAACGGACGCAGCGGCGGCGGCAGAATCTCCGGATCGACGTCCGCGAACACCCCTTCGCGGGCGAGGATGAATCCCGCTTTCAGATAGCGCGGGCTGCGCCACAGAACCTGAAATATCGCGCCTAGGTCGCTCACAGGTTCCAGCCGCTGTGAATGGCGACGACGCCGCCCGTCAAGAGTTCGTACGACGCGCGCTCAAAACCGGCGGCCGCGATCTGATCGCGGAAATCCTCGGGGCTCGGAAACGTCCGGATCGATTCCACGAGATATCGGTAGGGATGCGCGTCCCCCGTCACGACTCGGCCGAGCGGCGGCACCACGCGAAACGAAAATTGTTCATAGATGCGGTCGAGCATGGGCACGTCCACATGCGAGAACTCCAGACAAAGGAAGCGACCGCCCTTCTTCAGAACCCTGCGCGCCTCCCGCAGCGCCACGTCCATGCGCGGCACGTTCCGGATGCCGAAGGCGATCGTGTAGACGTCGAACGATCCGTCGGCGAAGGGCAGGGCCTCAGCGTTCGCTTCGACCGTTTCGACACGCTCGCCGAGGCCCAGCCGCCCGGCGCGCGCGCGGCAGACGCGCAGCATGTCGCCGTTGATGTCGGCGACCGTCGAATGAACGTTGGCGTCCCCCGCCAGTCGGAAAGCGATATCCCCGGTGCCGCCCGCGACATCGAGATGACGCAGCACGCCGCGTCGCGCGATGCGGGCCTTGGCGACGAATACGTCTTTCCACGCCCTGTGGAGGCCAAACGACATCAGATCGTTCATCAGGTCGTAGCGATCGGCGACAGAGTGGAAGACGTCGTCGACAAGCCCCTGCTTGTCCTCGAGCGGCACCCGGCGGAAACCAAAATCCGCTTCCTGTTTTGCGGCCCCTGTCGTGGTGTTCCGGTTCATGGTTCAGCCTTCCCGAATTGGGCCGGACAATAAGACATTTTAGCCGAAAAGCGACGGCGCTTTCAGACCGCCGCCCGTTTAAGTTAAAAAGTCCGGGTTGGTCCCTTCAGCGTCGTCATGCCCGAACTGCCCGAAGTCGAAACCATTCGCCGCGGTCTCGAGGCCGCGCTCGCCGGCCGGACGATCCGCGAGGTCGAGCTGCGGCGGCGCGACCTGCGGTATCCGTTCCAGCCGGGCTTCGCCGAAATCCTCGAAAACCGAAAGATCCGCTTTTTCGAACGGCGGGCGAAATACCTCATGGCCCGCCTGGAGGGCGGGGCGACGCTCGTCATTCATCTGGGGATGAGCGGCGCCATCCGGCTCGAACTGCCCGGCCGCGCCGCCGCGACGGCGCGCCTGCATCACGAGACGACGCGCATCGCCAGCCACGATCATGTGGTGTTCGAATTCGACGATGGCGCGCGCGCCATCTACAATGATCCCCGAAGGTTTGGGTTCATGTTCGTCGCGCGGGACGATGAGCTGGATCGGCATCCACGACTGGCGGCGCTGGGGATCGAACCGCTCGATCCTCCGCTCGACGGCAGGACGCTCGCTCAACGCCTGGCGTCGTCCGGCGCCGATCTGAAATCGGCGCTGCTCGATCAGAAGCGTATTGCGGGCCTGGGCAATATCTATGTGTGCGAGGCGCTGCACCGCGCACGATTGTCGCCGTGGCGCGCCGCTGCGACGCTTGGCGAAAACGATCGCGCGGCGCGCGGGGCTGCGCGCCGGCTCGCGATCGCGATCGGCGAAACCTTGAACGATGCGCTCGAGGCGGGCGGTTCGTCGTTGCGCGACTTCTCCTCCGCGGAAGGCAAGCCCGGATATTTCCAGCACGCGTTCCGTGTCTACGATCGAGCCGGCGCGCCGTGCGCGCGCAAGGCGTGCGACGGAATCATTCGTCGGGACGTGCGGGGCGGTCGCTCGACGTTCTATTGTCCCAAGTGTCAAAAATGAAACCCGGCGAATTTCAACGTTCGAAGTGTCGCGCATCGGACGGCGACGCGTTCCATCGGCGTCCGCGCGCGCGCACAGGCCATGTCCAGGACGCATGGCGCGCAGTAGCGCAATTTGGACAGCTCGGTTAAATGATTCGCATGCGGCGCATCGAACGAACCACGGATTCAAAACCCGCGGCGATAGAAGTCGAGCATGACGGCGAAACCTACGCCATTCATGTGCGACGAAATGCAAGCGCGCGGCGCTTCATTCTGCGTGTGCGCAACGCGACGTGCGACGCTGTGCTGACGATGCCGCGGCGCGCTGCGCTGAAAGACGCGACCGAGTTCGCCGAACGCAACGCTGCTTGGATCGGCGTGCGACTGCGGCGCCTGCCGCAGCTCGTGCCGTTCGCGCCCGATCACATCATTCCCGTGCGCGGCGTCGCGACGCGCATCGTGCACCGGCCGCAGGCGCGCGGCGTCGCGTGGCTCGGCGAGGACGGCGGCGAGCGCGCGTTGCACGTGGCCGGCGGGCAGGCGCACGTCGCCCGGCGCGTGCGCGATTTTCTCAAGAACGAATGTCGTCGCGACCTTCAGGGCGCCGTCGTGAAATATGCGCAAACCATCGGCAAGACGGCGCCGGCTGTTTCGCTCCGCGACACCAAAAGCCGCTGGGGCTCATGTTCGAGCGCGGGGTCGCTGAATTTCTCGTGGCGATTGATCATGGCGCCGCCTCAGGTTCTGGATTACCTGGCCGCGCATGAGGTGTGCCATCTGGCGCATATGAACCATTCGCCGAAATTCTGGTCGCTATGTCGGTCGATCTGCCCGCACACGGACAGCGCGGAAGCCTGGCTGACCGCCAAGGGCGTCGATCTTCATCGTTATGGCTCGTCGCAATCCCCGCAGCCGCAGGCTTGGATCGGCGCCACGCTCAACGACGTATGAAAGTGAGATAGGAAGACTTGCGACCTTCGGCGCGCGCCTTGGCTTCGTAGCGCGTGCTCACCCAGCCCGCCCATGGAACGCGCCAATTGGCGGGCCGTTCGGCGATCCAGCGAAAATGCCTGCCGCGCGCGATGCGCGCAAGAATCCAGCCACAATAGTCGTCGTCGTCGGAGGCGAAACGCAGCGTCGCGCCCGGCCGCATTTTCGCCGCCAGCAGATCGAGGAAATCGTCGGATACGATCCGGCGCTTTTTCTGCCGCCGCTTCGGCCAGGGGTCGGGATAAAGAATCTCGACGAGATCGAAAGAACCATCCGGAAGCAGGGGGAGAAGCTCGCGCGCGTCGCCGGCGCAGAGGCGAACGTTCTCGATACGGCGGCTCTCGATGAGCGCAAGCGCCTTGGCGACCCCGTTGACGAACGGCTCGCAACCGATGAAAGCCGCATCCGGGTTTTCGGCCGCGCGCTGGATCAGGCGGGCGCCGTCGCCGAAGCCGATTTCAAGATGCAGTTCGCGATAGGGCCGGCCGAACAGCGCCGCCGGCGCGATCGGTGCGCCCGCCAGGTCGATGGCGAGGCGGGGCAAGAGCTCCGCCATGAGCGCGCAATGGTGCGCGCGGAGCTTCTTGCCCTTCCGTCGACCGTAGAGTTTCGGCAACGTCGTCCTAGAAGTAGGCTTTCAGCTTGTCGGCGAGATCTGTCTTCTCCCAGGAGAAGCCGCCGTCGCTGTCGGGCGCGCGGCCGAAATGGCCGTAAGCCGACGTGCGCGCGTAAATCGGCCGATTGAGCTGGAGGTGTTCGCGAATGCCGCGCGGCGACAGTTTCATGGCCTGCATCAGCACGGTCTCGAGCCGGGCTTCGTCGACCTGGCCCGTGCCGTGCAGATCCGCATAGATCGACAGCGGCTCCGCCACGCCGATGGCGTAGGAGAGTTGGAGCGTGCAACGATCGGCAAGACCGGCCGCGACGACATTCTTGGCGAGATAGCGCGCGGCGTAGGCGGCCGACCGGTCGACCTTGGTCGGATCCTTGCCGGAGAATGCGCCGCCCCCGTGCGGCGCGGCGCCGCCGTAGGTGTCCACGATGATCTTGCGTCCCGTCAGGCCGCAATCGCCGTCCGGGCCGCCGATGAAAAACTTGCCGGTCGGATTGATGTGCCAGACCGTCTCGGCGGAAATCCAGCCGTCCGGAAGCGCATTGCGCACATAGGGCTCAACCAGACGGCGCATGTCCTCGGAGCTGAGGTGCTCGTCGATGTGCTGATGGGACACCACGATCTGCGTCACGCCGACCGGCTTGCCGTTGACGTAGCGCACGGTCACCTGGCTCTTGGCGTCCGGCCCCAGGCGCTTCTCGGCGCCCGAACGGCGCGCATCCGACAACGCGTGCAGAATGCGATGCGCATAGTGGATCGGCGCAGGCATGAGATCGGGCGTCTCTCGGCAGGCGTAGCCGAACATGATGCCCTGATCGCCCGCGCCTTCATCCTTGTTTCCGGCAGCGTCGACGCCCTGCGCGATGTCGGCCGACTGGGCGTGCAGCAGCACGTCCACCTGCGCCTTGCGCCAATGGAACCCCTCCTGCTCGTAGCCGATATCCTTGATCGCCCCGCGTGCGACCGCCTCGATCTCGGCGGCGGAAATCTTGGAGCCGCGCACCTCGCCGGCGATCACGACGCGGTTGGTCGTCGCCAGGGTCTCGCAGGCGACACGGATCTGATAGGGGTCGAGACCTTCGGCCGCACCGTGCTTGAAGAACAGATCGACGATCTCGTCGGAAATGCGGTCGCAGACCTTGTCGGGATGGCCTTCCGAAACGGATTCGCTCGTGAAAAGATAGTTCTGGCGGGCCACACATGCCTCCAAAAATCTGCCGGCGCGGCGGGGATCGACGGATCCGGGCGCGCATCATCGGCTCATGAACGCGATCGGCGACCGTTCGGTCGCGGCGATTCACATCGCCCGAGCCTGCGGCCGGGCGGGCGCCTTGTCGCAGCGTGCGTTCGTTTGGTCAAGCCATTTCTGGCGGATCGTTCGGTTTGAGGAACGATGATCAGCGCGCGGGGGCGCCTGCTTCACCGTCCGCGATCGCCCCCACCATGTCGATAATGCTCTGCCGCAGCTTGGGGTTGGAGACGCGCGCGAACGCCCGGTTGAGAATGACGCCTTCGGCGGCGGCGCGCTCCTCGTCGATCGCCGCTGAGGGTTCGGAAAGCCCGGAACTCAACCCTTCGAAGAAGTAGTTGACGTCGACCCTGAGAAAATTGGCGATCATGAACAATTGTCCGGCGCTGATACGGTTCGCGCCCTTCTCGAACTTCTGAATCTGCTGAAACGTCACGCCGATGTGTTCGCCGAGCTTCTCCTGACTGATGCGCAGAAAGGTCCGGCGCATGCGCAGCCGGTTTCCCACATGCAGGTCGAGGGCGTTCGGGGCCGGACTGGGTTGATCCGTCGGGAGCGCGTTCGAGGTCAAGGTTTTTGCCTGTGCGGTTGCTTGGGCGGCGTCATACCGTGCGGCGGTGAATCACAACGACCGCAAACAGCGCGGCCAACATAAGCCATGCCGGAAGGTTCGCATATAGGGAGAAAACGGTCGGCGGAATTGGCTTGGGCAGGTCCGAATCGAGCACGCCGGCGATCCCGAGCGGCAGCGACTTGATCGTGCGTCCATAAGGATCGACGACCGCCGACACGCCGGTATTTGCGGCGCGCACCAGCGGCAAACCTTCTTCGACCGCGCGCAACCTCGCTTGCGCGAGGTGCTGATAGGGACCCGAGGTGACGCCGAACCAGCCATCGTTGGTGATGTTCAGGAGAAAGGCGGGCCGCTCGGTGGCCGGGCCGCTTCCAGCCGCGGGCGTCGCCTCGCCGGGAAATATCGCCTCGTAACAGATGAGCGGCTGGAACAATGGCAGCCCGGGCGCGGACATCGGGCGGCGCATCGGGCCGGCGTCGAAGCCGCCCGGCAGCGCGATGAATTGCCGCAAGCCCAGCGCCCGCAGCCACCCGCCGCCGGGCAGATACTCGCCGAACGGCACCAGATGCGTCTTGTCGTAGGAGCTCAGTATTTTTCCACTGGCGTCGATGGCCATCAGCGAATTGTAGGCTTTCGAGGCGCCGCGTCCGCCGTCCTCCAGACGAATCGCGCCCGTCAGCAGCACGGTCTTGCCGCCGAGCGCGGCCGCGATGGTCGCCAGCGCCTGCGGTTCGCGGTTCAGCGCGAACGGAAATGGCGATTCCGGCCAGACGAGATGGGTCACGCTCGACAGACCGACGGTCGTCGGCGAGGTCGAGCGATCGGAAAGCTCCAGATAGGACCGCAGGATTTCGGCGCCGGCGGCGGGTCGGAATTTCGCATCCTGCGGCAGATTGGGCTGCATGATGCGCAAGCGCACATTCGGCGTCGATTCCACCTTGGCGACTGCGAGCCGCGCCGCGCCGAACGCCGCAACGCCCACCAAAGCAGCGAAAGCGACGGCGACGGGCGCGATTCGTCCACGCACCGAAACCGGATCGAACAGCGTCGCCGGACTGGCCGCCATCGCGACCGTCAGAATTGTCAGCCCGTACAGCCCGACGATGGAGGCCGCCTGAGCCAGCGCCGGCCACTGGCCGAGCGCCATGCCATAAGCGTTCCATGGAAACCCCGTGAACAGAACGCCGCGCAGCAGTTCGGCCAGCCCCAACCCAAAGGCGAAAGAAAGAACGCGCCGCCATCCCGGACGCCAGACCGCCGCAGCGACCGCGAACCCGAATGCCGTGAAGAGGGCGAGTATGGCCGGCAGGCCGAGGACGCCGAGCGGCAGCGCCCAGGCGAATTTGTCGGCTTCGACAAGGAAAGCCGATCCGAGCCAGTAGAGTCCGGCGACGAAATAGCCGAACCCGAGAAACCATCCGGCCACGGCCGCCGACCGCAAGCGCGCGCCGAAGGCGCCAAATCGGTCCCGGCCGCTTGCGCCGCATCCGTCGATCAGCCAGACCCCGACCGTCATCGGCGCAATCATGGCGGGAAAGAAACCGATGGGCGGCAGCGCCAGGGCGCCTGCGGCGCCGGCGACGAAGGCGATCGCCGCCCGTCGGAAACCGACGGCGAGCGTGATGCGCTCGGCAAACTGGGCTGACGAGCGATTCAATCAATCGATCTCGCGAATCACCATCCGACCATTGGGCCGCGAAACATCGGCGCGTCAAAGGGAAACTCAGCCGCCGCTCTCGGACCCGGGCTCGGCCGCACGGTTCGTTTCCGTCAGGCGCATGCGCAACCGTTTGATCCGTCGGGGGTCGGCGTCGATGATCTCGAATTCCAGCGGCAGCCGGACGGCTTTGATGATTTCGCCGCGGGTCGGCACGCGTCCAGCGATCAGGGTGACGAGACCGGCGAGCGTGTCGACGTCGCCGCCTTCGGCCTCGGCGAGCAGCGCCAGGCCTGTCGCCGCCGAGGCAGCGTCGAGATCGGCGCGCGCGTCGGCCACGAACTCGCGCTCGCCGGTCTGTTCTATATGCGGACTTTCGTCGAGATCATGCTCGTCCTCGATATCGCCGACGATCATTTCGACCACGTCCTCGATCGAAACCAATCCGTCCGTGCCGCCGTATTCGTCGATGACGAGCGCCATATGCGTGCGAGACGCCTGCATGCGCACCAGAAGGTCGAGCGCCGGCATCGAAGGCGGTACAAAAAGCACCGGCCGGATGACCCCGGCCGACGACAGCGGCGCGGCAAGGTCCACGGCGCCGAGCGCAGCCAGACGCCCGCTGCGCCGTTCGGCCGACTGGTTGGCTTCCCCGTTTGCTTCTTCGCCCGATTTTCTGCGGGCCTGCGCCGTTTCGACGGCGCGCGCGATGTAGTCGACGAAATCGCGGATGTGAACCATGCCGCGCGGGTCGTCGAGCGTTTCGCCGTGGACCGGCAATCGCGAATGGCCCGCCGTCCGAAAAACTTTCAAGACATCGGCCAGACTGGCGTCGATCGCGACGGCGACGATGTCGGCGCGCGGCACCATGATGTCGTTGACGCGATGCTCGTGGAGTTCGAGAACGTTGCGCAGAATGGCGCGTTCGTGCGGCGAAAAGGAATCGGCGCTGTCGGTCTGTTCAAGCGCGTCTTCAAGATCGTCGCGCAATGAGGGCGCAGCCAGCCCGAACGCCTGTTTCAGTCGCTCCAGCAGCTTGGGGCGGCCGCCGTTGGGCGTATCGGAAGAGGGATCGGTCATGGCGACGGGTCGGCCTGTATCGGCATCATAGAAGACTTCATTTGCTCCGCGCCATAGGGATCGGCGACGCCGATCGTGGCGAGAATGTCGCGCTCCATGCGCTCCATGGTTTCCGCCTCTGCGTCGTCGAGGTGATCATAGCCGACGAGATGCAGAAATCCGTGCACGACCATGTGGGCGAAATGATCCTCGATCGCCCTGCCGGCGTCGGCGGCTTCTCGCGCCACCGTCTCGAATGCGACGACGATGTCGCCGAGGCTCTGCGCGCGCAACGGTCCTTCGGCCGTTGGAAACGACAGGACGTTGGTGGGTTTGTCGATGCCGCGCCAGGCGCGGTTATGCGTGCGCATTTCGGCGTCGTCGCACAAGGCGAGCGTCACCTGCGCTCCGTTCGCATCGCCGACAGCGCGCCGACAAGCCGTCAGCGCGCGCCCCGCGATCGTCTCAGCCGCGATCTTTTCCCACAGCGGAGACAGGACCACGATATCCAGCGCTGCGCACATGCCGTCAACCGCCGCGCGCGGCGCGATCGGCCGAGGCGTATGCGTCGACGATGCGCCGCACGAGATCGTGACGAACTACGTCCGCCTCGCGGAACACCACGTGCCCGATGCCTTCGACCCCCGCCAGCAGTTCGATTGCGTGCGACAGGCCGGACTTCTGACCGAGCGGCAGATCCGTCTGCGTCGGGTCGCCGGTCACGATCATGCGTGAGCCTTCGCCCAGGCGTGTCAGAAACATCTTCATCTGCATCGTCGTGGCGTTCTGCGCTTCGTCGAGCAGGATGCAGGCGTTCGACAGCGTACGACCGCGCATGAAGGCGAGCGGCGCCACTTCGATCATGCCGGTCTGCATGCCGCGTTCGATCAGCCGGCCTTCCATGAAATCCTGCAACGCGTCGTAGATGGGGCGCAAATAGGGATCGACTTTCTCGCGCATGTCGCCCGGCAGAAAGCCGAGACGTTCGCCGGCTTCGACCGCCGGCCGCGAAAGGACGATACGCTCGACCGCGCCCTGTTCCAGCAGCGAAACGGCATGGCCGACCGCAAGCCACGTCTTGCCCGTACCCGCCGGACCTTCGGCGAAGACGAGTTCGTTTTGCCGCAACTGACGCAGATAGGCGCTCTGGGCGGCCGTGCGCGCGCGAACGCCGGGGCGCTTTCGTGTATGAATTTCCTCGAAGGCGAGGCGCCCGCTCGGCTCGTTGGGAAACAGCGTGCCTTGCAACGCGGTCTCTTCGAGCGCGCTGTCGACATCGCCGAGCTCGACCGATTTGCCCTCGGCCGCACGCGCATAGAGCGCCTCGAGCGCGCGTCGCGCCTGATCGCAGGCCGCCGGCGCGCCCTTGATCGTCACATGATTGCCGTTGGCGTGCGCGATGACATTCAACCGCCGTTCGATCTTCGCGAGATTGTGATCGTACTGGCCGAACGCCAGCGAAGCGACCCGGTTGTCTCCGAACGTGATGGTGATCTCGGCGCGCTCGCCGAAGGCTGCTTCCCGGCCCGGTTCTTTCCGTGGACGTTCGTTCAAGAAGCAACCCTTTCGTCCATGTCGACGAGCTCGCCGAACAGCGAATTCGAACCCGGTCGCGCGATGCGCACGCGCCGCACCGTTCCGATCAGCGACGCAGACCCGTCGACCTGCACGCTTTGCAGATAGGGCGTGCGCCCCACGAACTGCCCCGCATGTCGACCCGGCTTTTCGAACAGCACGTCGAGCGTGCGCCCGACGCACGCGGCGTTGAACGCCACGCGCTGCGATTCCAGCAGCGCCTGCAACTCGGCGAGGCGTTCCTTCTTCGCCTGCTCCTCGATCTGGTCGGCGCGCTCGGCGCCGGGCGTGCCGGGGCGTCGCGAATATTTGAACGAGAAGGAGCTGGCAAAACCGACATCGCGCACAAGACGCAGCGTGTCCTGGAAATCCTGCCCGGTTTCGCCTGGAAACCCGACGATGAAATCGGAGGACAACGCCGTGTCGGGCCGCGCGGCGCGTATGCGATCGATCAGCCGACGATAGTCGTCGCTGGTGTGGCGACGGTTCATCGCGCGCAGAACCGCGTCCGAACCGCTCTGCACCGGAAGGTGCAGATAGGGCATGACGGCGGACAGGTCGCGATGGGCGGCGATCAGGGCCTCGTCCATGTCCAGGGGATGGCTGGTCGTATAGCGCAGCCTTGCGATGCCGGGGACAGCCGCCAGACGCGAGAACAGATCGGCGAGCGTCCAGGTTCGTCCGTCGCCGGACCAGCGATAGGCGTTGACGTTCTGGCCGATCAGCGTCGCCTCGCGCACGCCATCGCTGGCGAGCCGCTCGACTTCGGCGACGATATCGGGCGCCGCGCGCGAGATTTCCGCGCCGCGCGTATAGGGCACCACGCAGAAAGAGCAAAACTTGTCGCAGCCTTCCTGCACGGTCACGAAAGCGCTGATCTGGCGCGGCGCGATTCGCATCGGCCGTTCGCGCAGGTCGCGGAATTTCTCGCTCGTTTCGAACTCGCCGTAGAATGGCCGCTCGCCGGCGCGCGCGCGCGCGAGCGCCTCGTCGATGCGGTGATAGGCCTGCGGTCCGAGAACGAAATCGACGACGGGCGCGCGTTTGAGGATCTCGTCGCCTTCGGCCTGCGCCACGCACCCGGCCACGCCCACCACCAGCTTGCGACCCTGCGCGGCGCGCTCCGCTTTCAAGACACGCAGCTGGCCCAGCTCGGAATAAACCTTCTCGGCGGCCTTCTCGCGAATATGGCAGGTGTTGAGGACGACGATGTCCGCGTCCTCGACGCCGTCCCGCTGGTCGAAGCCCGCCGTTTCGAGCAATCCGCCGATCCGCGCGGAATCGTAAACGTTCATCTGGCAGCCGAACGACTTGACGTATCCGCCGCCCCGCTCGGCCGTTGGCTTGTCCCGCACGCCTCGATCTTCTCCAGATAGCGCCTTCGGTATGGAAGGTTCGGTCCTTATACACCGCCAGCCGGCAGGGGAACACGGGTCTTGCCCGCCACCATCGCGTCAAACTCGACCTTGACCAGCGCCCGGGCGGCGGCGGCGACCGCCTTCCGCTCGCTGTCGCGCCGGAACGTCATGGCGGGACCGAAGACGACCCTGCATTCGACCCCGCCGTCCCGCAGCAATTGCAGGAGATGGGGAAACAGCGTGGTTTCTCCGTACCAGGCGACGTCCGAACGGGCGAAGCGGCCGAGCGGCAGGCCATGGCGGCGCGTATAGCCGAGCGCGAAGGGGGCGATACGCACGTCCGAAAGATGGAGCGAGGCGCGCAACAGGTCGCGCGCCGCCGCAAAATGGGCGGCGTGAAATTTGAGCAGGCGCGTTCCGTCGCCGGTGGTGGCCTCGGGAAATAGCGCCACCAGCCCGCCCTTCGCCAGCCGGTTGGCGATGGCGCGGTTCACCTGCGGAATCTGCCGCCGGCGCCCGCGTTCCAGGAAAAGGGTCCCATGCAACCGCGCGAGCGCGCCGACGCCGGGCCAGTCCACCAGATCGTGGCGCGCGACGAAGAACACGGGCGCGACCGAGCCCAGCGCCAAGATATCGGTCCAGGAAATATGGTTTCCCACGAGAAGCGCGGCCTTTGCGGGCGGCGCGCCTTCAAGGCGCACCTTGAGACCGACGATCCGGCAGCCGCTCCGGCACAGCGCCATGCGGAGGCGGGACAGACGCGCATCGCGCGAGCCGGGAAAGGGCAGGCTGAACACGAGCGACCCGAGGAGGCCCGCAAACAGCAGCGCCAGAAACAGCGCCAGTCGCAGAAACGGCATGGCTGTTCCTAGCCCGCCCGCGCGACGATGTCATGACGGTTCAAAGGTCCGCTCGCAGGATCAGCGCATGTGCGCGCGCGCCGTCCTTGCCCGCGTAGTAGTTGTTCCTGCGCCCGACCTCCCGAAAGCCGAACCGGCGATAGAGCGCGCGCGCCGGCGCGTTGCCGTCCTCCACTTCCAGAAACAGCCGCGCGACGCCCGCCCGCGTCAGGCGTGCGGCATGGAACGCCAGAAGCTGGCTCGCCAGGTTGCGTCCGCGCCGGACGGGATCGACGGCGACGGTCAGGATTTCGGCTTCGTCCGCCGCCCGCCGCGACAGGATGAAGCCGGCGAGCGCGGCGTCTCCGACGGAGATGCCGTCGGCTAGCACGGACTGGCTTGCGAGTAGTCGCTCGAATTCGGCCGCGCTCCACGGCGCGGCGAACGAGAGTTTATGGAGAACGGCGCACCGCGCCGCGTCGCCCGCGTTCAGAGCCCGGCGGACGGCCTCGGACTTGTTGCCAAAAGAGAAAACCACGTCTCAGGACGCAGCGGCCGGAGCGAGGGTCGTCTCCGGCGGATTGAGGTATAGCGGGCGCGGCGGGGCGCTCTGCGGGTCGGCCGCCCGCGCGAGCCGGGCCACGAAACTGATGTCGGGCGCCGCCGCATCCGAAAAGACCTCCGCTTCGACGCCCGCGCGCCACGCCTCGATCGCGAGCGCGGCCGCCGCAGGACCGGCGAGACGGATCGGGCCAGAGCCAATCGCCCGCACCGCCTCGCGCGCGCTCGCCACGCGCGGTTGCAGCACCGGATGGCCGTCGAGAAATGCGGCGACGAAAACACGGCCGTGGCGCGCATCGATGGCGGCGGCGACGACGCCTTCGGCATGCGAGGCCATGACTTGCGCGACATAGGCCGAAAGCGTGGAGACGCCGACGACCGGCGCATCGAGCGCCAGCCCGATCGCCTTGGCGGCTGAAACGCCTATCCGCAATCCCGTGAACGAGCCCGGCCCGACGGTCACGGCGACGCGGTCGATGCGCATGTCACGCCCGCCGGCCGCGCGCATGGTTCGGTCGATCAGGGGTACGATCGTTTCGTCGTGCCCGCGCGCCTGCCAGACTGTTTCGGCGGCGAGCGCCACATCGGCGTCGGAATCGAAAACACAGACTGCGGCGGCCGCCAGAGAGGTGTCGATTGCAAGAATTTTCATGGCCGCCGCGTTGTCTTGCCCTTGTTGTCAGACCTGCTCGACCGCCTGAACTTCTGGCAGATAATGGCGCAGGAGATTCTGGATGCCGTGTTTGAGCGTCGCCGTCGAGGAGGGGCAGCCCGAACAGGCGCCCTGCATGGCGAGATAGACGACGCCATCCTTGAACCCGCGGAATCGAATATCGCCGCCGTCTCCCGCAACTGCAGGCCGAACGCGCGTGTCCAGCAATTCCTTGATCTGCTCGACGGTCGCTGCGTCCGAATCCTCGAAAAACTCTCCCGAATCGTGGATCGTCGCGGCCTGGCCGCCGTCCGCGAACACCGGAGCGCCGGAGACGAAATGCTCCATGATCACGCCGAGCACGCTTGGTTTCACATGCGCCCAGTCGCCGCCGGTGTTGGTGACGGATACGAAATCGGAGCCGAGAAACACATTGGCGACGCCGTCGATCTGGAACAGGGCGGCCGCCAGAGGCGACTCCTGCGCTTCGCCGGCCGAACGATAATCAGCCGGGCGCGCCCCGGCGACTTCCCGGCCGGGCAGAAACTTGAGCGTGGCGGGGTTGGGTGTGGGTTCGGTTTGAATGAACATGGCGCCTCTTGCAGGGTCCGGGGTCAAGGGCCGGCCCTTCGGCCCCTATTTAAGCAAGACGCGCCGTTCAGGCCAGAGCGTCGATCTCCGCATCGCTGAGCGAGCCCGGCACGATCACGACGGGAACGGGAAACATCTGGGAGGCCCGTCCGCCGATCATCGAAACGAGCGGGCCCGGACCTTCCGATCCTGTGCCGGAGGCCAGCGTCAGATAAGCAATGTCCTCGTCTTCCTCGATCAGTTTGAGGATTTCGTCGGCCTTCGTTCCCGTTCGCACGACCCGCTCGCAGGCGATGTCTCCGAGCGACTTGCAGGCTTGTTCGTAGGCGTCGATCAGGGCTTCGGCGCGCTCGTTGGCTTCCTGTTTCATCAGATCGCCGACCCCGAGCCAGTGCTGAAAATCGCTCGCGTCGACGACCGACAGCATGATAAGCCGCGCCCCCGTGCGCAGAACGCGGCGCGCGGCGAAGCGAACCGCACGGCCACATTCCTCCGTCTCGTCGACGATGACGAGGAATTTCGGGCTGTGGCCCGGCTCGAAGGCGCGGCGCATGCGGTTGATCATCGGTTCAGTCTAGCGAATGAAGCCGAGAATGTCCTTTACCGCCGCCATGTTCGCGCGCGCAATCGCGCTCGCCCGCTGCGCGCCGTCGCGCAGGACGCCGTCGATATAGGCGGCGTCGGCCTGCAACCGTTTCATCTCCGCACCTACCGGGCCGAGTCTGGCGACCGCCAGATCGATCAGCGCCGCCTTGAAGGCGGAGAAATTCTGACCGCCGAAATCGCGCAGCACCGCTTCCTTTGTCGTCTCGTTGAGCGCAGCGAACACGCCCACGAGATTGTCGGCTTCCGGTCGCCCGGCAAGGCCGGCGACCTCGCTCGGGAGCGCGTCCGGATCGGTCTTGGCCTTCCTGAATTTCTGCGCGATCTGGTCGGCGTCGTCCGAAAGATTGATGCGCGAGTAGTCGGACGCATCCGACTTGGACATTTTTTTCGATCCGTCGCGCAGGCTCATCACGCGCGTCGCCGGTCCCTGAATCACAGGTTCGGGCAGCGGGAAGAAAGCGTCGCCATGTCCGCGCGCCGCGATGCTCCCGGAAAAATCGTTGTTGAACTTCTGCGCCACATCGCGCGTGAGTTCGAGGTGCTGCTTCTGGTCCTCGCCGACCGGCACGTGCGTCGCCCGATAGACGAGAATATCGGCCGCCATCAACGTCGGATAGGCGTAGAGGCCGACGGATGCGTTTTCGCGATCCTTGCCGGCTTTCTCCTTGAACTGCGTCATGCGATTGAGCCAGCCGATGCGCGCGACGCAATTGAACACCCAGGCAAGCTCGGCATGTTCGGCCACCTGGCTCTGGTTGAAGACGATGTTCTTTTTGACGTCGACGCCCGAGGCGATGAAGGCGGCCGTCACTTCGCGAATGTTTTTCGTCAGTTCCACCGGATCCTGCGGCATGGTGATCGCATGCAGGTCGACCACGCAATAGACGCAGTCGAAACTTCTCTGCAGATCGACGAACTTGACGAGGGCGCCAAGATAGTTGCCGAGGTGGAAATTGCCCGTGGGCTGGACGCCCGAGAAGACGAGCTGGGGAAATTGCGCCATGATCGCTGAAGCTCCGCACAAGCGCAGGGGTCATATCCCAACCCGCCGGCATGGGCAAACGCTGGCGGCGCAACTCTCCCCGGATCTGGAGCGCGTCGGGCTTGCAGCCGGCCTCAGAGAATGAATCGGCTGAGATCGACGTTGCGGGCGAGCGCGCCGATGCGCTCCTCCACATAGGCGGCGTTCACCGTCACTGTCTGGCCCTGCATGTCGGACGCGTCGAAACTGACGTCCTCCAGCACCCGTTCCATGACGGTTTGCAGCCGGCGGGCGCCGATGTTTTCGACCGACTCGTTGATCTGCACGGCGACCGCGGCGATGGCGTCTATGGCGTCCTGCTCGAATTCCAGCGCCACGCCCTCTGTCGCCAGTAGCGCCTTGTATTGCTTCGGCAACGCGGCTTCGGTCTCGGTGAGGATGCGGATGAAGTCTTTTTCGGTCAGAGAGGCGAGTTCGACCCGGATCGGCAGGCGGCCCTGCAATTCGGGCAGCAGGTCGGACGGTTTCGACACGTGGAAGGCGCCCGATGCGACGAACAGGATGTGATCGGTGCGCACCGCCCCGTGTTTGGTGGCCACCGTCGTGCCTTCGATCAACGGCAGCAGATCGCGCTGGACGCCTTCGCGCGAAACATCGCCCCCGCCCCGCCCCTCGCGCAGACAGATCTTGTCGATTTCGTCGATGAACACGATGCCGTTGTTTTCCGTGTCGCGGATGGCGTCCTGCACGATCTGTTCCTGGTCGACGAGCTGCTCGGCCTCTTCCGCGATCACCGGTTCGCGCGCGTCGCGCACTTTCATGCGTTTGCGTTTCGGCTTGCCGAGCCCCTTGCCGAAAAGGTCGCTCAACGAAAAGGCGCCGATCGACCCCGCGCCGAGATTGGGCAGTTCGAGGAAAGGCGCCGCTCCGCCGCTGGCCGACAGCTCAATCTCGACATCCTTGTCTTCAAGCTCGCCCGCCCGCAGCATGCGCCGGAAGGAATCGCGCGTCGCGGCGGAAGAACTGGCGCCCACGAGCGCTGTCACCAGACGCTCCTCGGCGGCGGCTTCCGCGCGGGTGCGCACGGCGGCGCGTTGCTTTTCCTTGCGCAGGGCTATGGCGACTTCGACGAGGTCGCGCACGATCTGCTCGACATCGCGCCCCACGTAGCCGACTTCGGTGAACTTGGTCGCCTCCACTTTGAGAAACGGCGCCTCGGCCAGGCGCGCGAGCCGGCGGGCGATTTCCGTCTTGCCGCACCCGGTCGGCCCGATCATGAGGATGTTCTTCGGCAGCACCTCCTCGCGCATTTGGCCCTCGAGCTGCGCGCGCCGCCAGCGGTTGCGCAACGCGATCGCGACGGCGCGTTTGGCCTCCTGCTGGCCGACGATGTAGCGGTCCAGTTCGGAGACGATCTCGCGGGGAAGAAATTCGGCCATATGGTCCTCGGGGCGCTGTATCGCCAAGCAGGCGCGCATGCTTGCAGACCGGCCGCCCGCCGGCGTGCGCGCGACGCCGGTTATTTCGATTCGATGGTTTCGGAAATGATGTTGGCGTTGGTGTAGACGCAGATTTCGGCCGCGATCTCCATCGCGCGCCGCGCGATCTGTTCGCTGTCCATCTGTCCGTCCAGCAATGCGCGCGCCGCGGCCAGCGCGTAATTGCCGCCTGATCCGATCGCCATCACACAGCCTGCCGCATGCTGCTCGGGTTCCAGCACGTCGCCCGCCCCCGACAGGAGGAAGGCCGCGTTGGCGTCCGCCACCAGCATCATCGCCTCCAACCGCCGCAGATAGCGGTCCGTCCGCCAGTCCTTGGCCATTTCCACGGTCGCCCGCATGAGCTGGCCGGAAAACTGCTCCAGCTTGGCTTCGAGCCGGTCGAACAGGGTGAATGCGTCGGCGGTCGCGCCCGCAAACCCCGCCAGCACCGCGCCCTTGCCGAGCCGGCGGATTTTTCGCGCGTTGGATTTCATCACTGTCTGCCCGAGCGACACCTGTCCGTCTCCGGCCAGCGTCGTCCGACCGTCCTTGCGCACGAGCACGATGGTCGTCGCCCGCCAGCGATTCTGGTCGTCCTGGAGCGGATTTTGGCGCATTGGTTCCCGCCTTGCCTGCTGTTCTCGTCGTCCGCCCGCGATTGCGACGTCCGCCCTGTTTGAAACCGTGGCCAATGGCGCGATTTAGGGCTAGAAGGTCGGCCGAAACGGACGAGGAACCTATATGCGGCGCGCAAACATCCACCGCAAGACGAGCGAAACGGAGATTTCGGTCGCCGTGTGCCTCGACGGGACGGGAAAGTCCAATATTTCCACGGGCGTGGGGTTTTTCGACCACATGCTCGACCAGATCGCGCGCCATGCCCTGCTCGATCTCGACATCGCAGCCCGCGGCGACCTGCACATCGACGACCATCACACCGTCGAGGATGTCGGCATCGCGCTCGGGCAGGCCGTGAAAGCGGCTCTGGGCGACCGCAAGGGAATAGCCCGCTACGCAAGCGTCTACCTGCCGATGGACGAGGCGCTGGCGCGGGTCGCGCTCGATCTCTCCGGCCGGCCGTTTCTGGTGTTCGAAGCGGCGTTCCCCACGCCCAAGATCGGGACGTTCGACACCGAACTGGTGCGCGAGTTCTTTCAGGCCTTTGCGACGAACAGCGGGACGACCCTGCATATCGACGCGCTGCGCGGCGCCAATAGCCATCATATTGCGGAGGCCTGTTTCAAGGGTTTCGCCCGCGCGCTGCGCGCCGCGGCGATGCTCGATCCACGCCAGCCTGACGCCATTCCCTCGACCAAGGGCGTGCTGTGAGCCCGGCTGCGGAAGGTGGCAAGGAACGGATGTGATGCGATCGGCGAATGTCTTCACCGCTCACGCGCCGCCCGGCGCGCCGGCCGATCCGGCCGCGCAAGCCGCCGCGCTGTGCGTCCTCCCGGCCGGCTTCTCCTGGGCGGCGCTGCTGTTCGGTCCGTTCTGGCTCGCCGCCAAGGGTTTGTGGCTGAGGGCGGCCGCGCTCGCGGCCGTGTACGCGGGGCTGGGTCTGGCGGCGTCCGCCGGCTATTTGTCGGCTGCGGCGGAACTCGCCGTTTCTCTGCTCGTGGCGCTGTTCGTGGCGCTCGAGGGTCGGGAGTGGGCGCGCCGCCGGCTGCAGCGTCGCGGGATGCCGATCGGAGACATCGTCGTGGCCGCCAGCGAGACAGAGGCGGCGGCGCGCGTGTTGCGCCGCCTTGCGCCCCGCGAGGCTGGAGGCGCGGCATGACCGTCGCTCTGGTCGACTACGGATCCGGCAACCTCCATTCGGCGCGCAAGGCGTTCGAGCGCGCCGCGCAGGAAGCCGGTCTGTCCGCCGCCAGCATTACCGTCACCAACGAGCCCGACATCGTGCGACGCGCCGACCGCATCGTTCTGCCGGGCGTCGGCGCCTTCGCCGATTGCCGCGCCGGCCTCCAGGGCATCGACGGCATGATGGAGGCGCTGGAAGAGGGCGCGCGCGAGCGCGGGCGGCCGTTTCTGGGCATCTGTGTCGGCATGCAGTTGCTGGCGACGCGCGGTCTGGAGCACGAAACCACGCCCGGTTTCGACTGGATCGGCGGCGAGGTGGTCCAGATCCAGCCGAACGACGCAGCGCTCAAGGTGCCGCACATGGGCTGGAACACGCTGGCGCGCCGGCGCGTGCATCCGTTGCTCGACGGGCTGACGCTCGGCCCGTCCGGCCTGCACGCCTATTTCGTGCATTCCTATTGTTTTCGCGCCGACGACCCTGCGGCGATCGTGGCTGAATCCGACTATGGCGGGCCGCTGACCGCCATGATCGGGCGCGACAACATCGCCGGCGTTCAGTTCCATCCGGAAAAGAGCCAGACGCTCGGCCTGAAGCTCATCGCCAATTTCCTTCGGTGGTCGCCGTGATCCTGTTTCCCGCTATCGATCTGAAGAACGGCGAATGCGTCCGTCTCGTCCACGGCGACATGGAGCGCGCGACGGTGTTCAACACCGATCCCGTCGCCCAGGCGCGCGCGTTTCAGGACGCGGGATTCGAATATCTCCATGTCGTCGACCTCGACGGCGCCTTCGCCGGCGCGCCGGTCAACGCCGCCAAGGTCGAGGGCATGCTGCAGGCCCTGACCATTCCGGTTCAGCTTGGCGGCGGCATTCGCGATCTGCGCACCATCGAGGGCTGGCTGTCCAAGGGCGTCACACGCGTCATCATCGGCACGGCCGCGGTCCGCGACCCCAGCCTGGTCAGGGAGGCAGCGCGGCTTCATCCCGGCCGGATCGCGGTCGGCATCGATGCGCGCGAAGGATTGGTCGCGATCGAGGGATGGGCGCGCGCCTCGCAGCTGACGGCGGTCGACCTTGGCCGGCGCTTCGAGGACGCGGGCGTGGCCGCCATCATTTACACGGACATCATGCGCGACGGCGCGATGCTTGGCCTCAATATCGAAGCCACCCTGGCGCTCGCCGACGCTGTCGACATTCCCGTCATCGCCTCCGGGGGGCTGGCTTCGCTCGACGACGTGCGTCGTTTGCTCCAGCCCGATTGCGCGCGCCTGGCCGGCGCCATCTCCGGCCGTGCGCTGTACGACGGGCGGCTCGATCCGGCCGAGGCGCTCGCCCTCATCGCGAACGCGCGCCTGACGGCCGTGGATGGAGCGCGCCGTGCTTAAGAATCGCGTCATCCCCTGTCTCGATGTGAAGGACGGGCGCGTGGTCAAGGGCGTGAATTTCGTCGGCCTGCGCGACGCCGGCGATCCGGTGGAATGCGCCATCGCGTACGATGCGGCCGGCGCGGACGAATTGTGCTTCCTCGACATCACGGCGACACACGAAAACCGCGGAATCATTCTCGATGTCGTGCAGCGCACGGCGGAGGCGTGTTTCATGCCGCTGACGGTCGGTGGCGGCGTGCGCACGCTCGACGACATTCGCAGGTTGCTGCTTGCCGGCGCCGACAAGGTTTCGATCAACTCGGCGGCGGTCGCCAACCGCGATTTCGTGCGCGAGGCCGCCGGGAAGTTCGGTTCCCAATGCACGGTCGTAGCGATCGACGCCAAGCGCGTCGCGGAAGGGCGCTGGGAGATTTTCACGCACGGCGGCCGCAAGCCGACGGGTATCGAAGCGATCGGTTTCGCACGCGAGGTGGTGGCGCTGGGCGCCGGCGAACTACTCCTGACCTCCATGGATCGCGACGGAACGCGCAGCGGGTTCGATCTCGAACTGACCCGTGCGGTGGCCGACGCCGTCTCCGTGCCTGTCATCGCGTCCGGCGGGGTCGGCGAGCTCGACCATCTGGTGGACGGCGTTCGTCTCGGCCACGCTTCAGCCGTTCTGGCCGCGTCCATTTTTCATTTCGGCGAGTTTTCCATACGCCAGGCCAAGGAGCATATGGCGCGCGCAGGCCTGCCGATGCGCCTCGACTTTGCCGCCTCGGAGCCGTTCGGCCTCGAAAAGCTGCGCGAAATCGTCGCCGAGCGTGCGCGCAACGCCGACAAACCGTCCTACACCCGCGCGCTTCTGGAAGCGGGGCCGCCGCGCATCGCCAAGAAACTTGGCGAAGAGGCGGTCGAAACCGCGCTCGCCGCCTGTATCGGCTCGGATCAGGATGTGATCGCCGAAACAGCCGATCTCCTGTATCATCTCATGGTGTTGCTGGAGGCGCGCGCCATAGCTCTGGACGACGTTTTCGCCGAGCTGCAGAAGCGGACGCGCCAGTCGGGTCTCGAAGAAAAGGCCGCGCGCGGCGCGTCGGGCGGATGACATGCACAGACTGATCGAGAAAGACGCCGACGACGCTCCGGCCGCCGTGTCGCCCTATCGCTATTTCACGCGGCGGGAGTGGGCGGAACTGCGCGCCGACACGCCGCTGACGCTGACCATCGACGACCTGACGAAGCTGCAGTCGATGAATGATCCCATTTCGCTCGAAGAAGTGGTCGCGATCTATCTGCCGCTGTCGCGCCTGCTCGCGCTCTATGTCGCGGCGACGCAGGGTCTGTTCAAGGCCACCCAGCGCTTTCTCGGCGCTGAGGACGGGAAGGTGCCTTATATCATCGGCGTCGCCGGATCGGTCGCCGTCGGAAAGTCGACGTCCGCGCGCGTATTGCAGGCGCTGCTCTCGCGCTGGCCGAACACGCCGAAGGTGCAGTTGGTCACGACCGACGGTTTTCTGCTGCCAAACGCGGCGCTCGAGCGCGAAGGCCTCATGGACAAGAAGGGCTTTCCCGAAAGCTACGACCATAGCGCGCTGGTGCGGTTTCTGTCCGAGGTGAAGGCAGGCATGGCGCGCGTGTCGGCGCCCGTCTATTCCCATCTGACCTACGACGTCGTGGAAGGCGAGAAAATTTACGTCGACCGCCCGGACATTCTCATTGTCGAGGGCGTCAACGTGCTGCAGCCGAGCAGACTGACGCGGGACGCCAGGGATGTTCCGTTCGTATCCGACTTTTTCGATTTCTCGGTTTATCTCGACGCCGAGGAGAGCGTGCTCGAGCGCTGGTACGTCGATCGCTTCATGCGGCTGCGCCAGACCGCGTTCCGCGATCCGAAGTCCTACTTCCGGAAATACGCGGACCTGAGCGATGCTGATGCGCAGGCCACGGCGCGCGATATCTGGGCGCGCATCAATCTGCGCAATTTGCACGAGAACATATTTCCGACGCGCGCGCGCGCGAGCCTCGTGCTGACCAAGGGTCCCAATCACTCGATCGAGCGTGTGGCGCTGCGCAAGCTTTGATGCGCGTTGTTCCTATCGCCCGAGTTTGACGCGTGACCATTCGCGCGTGATGACTTTTTGCATCGCCGGATCCTTCATGCCGACGACGAAAATGCGCTTCATGGTCGCGTCGTCCGGAAAAATGTCCTTGTTGTCGACGAGCGCGGCGGGAAGATGCGCGCGCGAGGCGGGTACGGGATTGACGAAGTTGGTCAGAAGCGTGTTGCGCGCTGCGATCTCGGGCCGCATCAGGAAATCGAGAAAGCGGTGTGCGTCGGCCACGTTTTTCGCGTCCTTGGGAATTGCGAACGAATCGATCGACATCAGCGTGCCCTCGCGCGGGATCGCGTAGGCGATCTCGACGCCATTGTTGGCTTCGCGCGCGCGGTTGCGCGCCTGCAGCGAATCGCCGGCCCAGCCGACCGCCACGCAGATGTCCCCGTTCGCCAGCGCGTTGATGTATTCGGAGGAGTGAAACTTGCGGATCGATCGCCGCACGCCGGCGATCAGATCGGCGGCGCGTTTGATGTCGCCCGCAGAGGTCAGGTTTGGATCGAGGCCGAGATATTTGGCGGCGATCGCCAGAATGTCCTCGGGGCTGTCGAGAAAATAAACGCCGCAATCTGCGAGCTTGGCGAGAATCTGAGGCTTGAGCACAATGTCCCAGGAATCGACCTTCTGCTCGCCGAGCCGTTCGCGCACCTTCTTGACATTGTAGGCGATGCCGGTCGTCGACCACATATACGGAACGGAATACGCCCCGCCGGGGTCGAAAACGTTCATGCGTTGCACGATCTGGGGATCGAGCTCCTTGAGATTGGGGAGCAGCGCCTTGTCGATCTTCTGGTAGACGCCCGCCTGAATCTGGCGTTGCAGGAAACTCGAGGTCGGCGCCACGAGATCGTAGCCGGTTGCGCCGGCGAGGAGTCGAGTCTCCAGCGTCTCGTTGGAATCATAGGTGTCGTAGGCGACCCTGACGCCTGTCTCACGGGTGAAATCCTCGATCGCCTTCGGATCGATATAGTCGCTCCAGTTGGCGACGTTGAGCGTCTTGTGTTGCGCGAACGAAGGCGCGGGCGCCAGCAGCGCACAGGCCAGAGCGGCGCATGCCGCAAGTTTATGAATCATCCTTACGTCGCCCATCTACTCCGAACGTGACGGCAGGAAATTGCGATGCCGCTCGAATGTCAATTCGAAATGCATTGAGCGGGAACGGGACAGGGCTGCAAACCAAAAACCCCGCGTCGCGGGGACGCGGGGCTTTCATGTAAGCGAGCGTCGGCTCAGCGCGTCGCCTTCGCCTTGGCGAGATCGGCGTCCTGCAGGAAGTCGACGAGCTTCTGGACCGGCCCGACATTGTCGATATTGGCCAGCATTTCCTGATAGGCCTCCTGGGCGCGCGGCGGCAGTTTGTGCGCAACGCCCTGATGGCAGTCGATGCAGGTCTTGCCTTGCGTCAGCGCGGCCTGGTGGACCTTGGACGCGCGCGGCTCCTGCAGCGACAGATCCATGTAGTCGAACTTGTGGCAGTTGCGACACTCGCGCGAATCCGTCGTCTTCATCGACCGCCAGACGCTCTTCGACATGCTCAGGCGATGGTCGTTGAACTTCTGCGGCGTGTCGATCGTGCCGAGCGCCTTGTGCAGCAATTCGTTCGACGCCTGAATTTTGCGCACCACTTTGTGCGTCCACTCCTTCGGAACATGGCAGTCCGGGCAGCTTGCGCGCACGCCGGTCTTGTTCGAATAGTGGACGGTGTTGCGATACTCGAGGAACACATTCTGTTTCATCTCATGGCAGGAGATGCAGAATTGCTCCGTGTTCGTGGCTTCCATCGCCCAGTTGAAACCACCCCAGAACAGAATGCCGCCAGCGAAAGCGACAATGGCGATCAGGCCCCACGCCGTTCGCACGGCCGGCGACAGGAACCAGCGCACAAATCGCCGTATCGGACCGCCGCGGCGTTGGCCGTCGGCCGGCGCCGCCTTCTTGGAATTTTCGGTATCCGTCATGGCCCCCTCCCGTCAGTTCGCCTGCGTGGCGTTGCGGAAGGAATTGCCGACCAGCGGTTTCGCGTCCGCCTGTGGCACGTGGCATTGCTGACAGAAATACCGCGTTCCGGAGACCTTATCGAGCCGCACGCCCTGCCGGTCCACATAGTGCGTTTCGGAAATCTTCGGCGCGTTGAAGCGCGTATTTCCGGGCCAGTCATGGCAACCCATGCACGCATTGTTGCCGACCGTGACCTGATAGCCGTCGACCTTGTGCGGGATCAGCGGCGGCTGCTGGCGATAGGCGCGGCCGAAACCTTCCGCAGGCATCGATTGCTTGTAGAGATCGGGCGGGGCGCCGCTCTCGGTCAGAGGCGTTTCGCGCAGGGTCTTGGTCTCCTGAGCAGCGCCATACGCGACCAAACTGACGCTGGCGACTAGAACCGCCACGACGGGCAGAAGGAGTTTCGGCGTGGCCATGGGTCTATCCTTTCGCAAGGGAAGAGGTTGAAGCGATGGGCTCGGCCATCGCGCCCGACGAGCGTCGGGCTGGTTCGGTTCTCGTGTCGAAACGATGTGCGAAGCGGAACACGCTTTCCGGACACACATCGATACAGGCGCCGCACAGCGTGCAATCGGCGCCGAGAATGACCGGGCTCGCGCCCGTCTTCTCGCCGCGCAACGCCGGCGGGATGACATGCGGCTCCGGGCAAACCGCGAAACATTCCATGCAATCGTCGCAGGCCGCGCGCGCGGGCGCTGCGACGCGCAGAAGCGAGGCCTTGCCGATCGCGCCGTAGGCGGCGCCGACCGGGCAGATATGGCCGCACCATCCGTGTTTGGCGACCAGAAGATCGAATACGAACACGGCGCCCGCGCCTGCGAGACCGAACCACATGCCAAACACCAGCGCCCGATGGAACGCGGTGATCGGATTGACGAGTTCCCAGGCAACCGCGCCCGTCACGGCCGAGACGGCAATGACGCCGAACGCGAGATAGTTGCGAAAGGCCGGCCGCAATCTGGCCGAATGCGTCACGCCAAGACGCTGGCGCAGCCAGCCGGCGAAATCGGCGACCGGATTGAGTGGGCATACCCAGGCGCAGTAGCTGCGGCCGCCGAATATCAGATAGCCGGCCAGAACGATCGCGGCGCCGATCACGGCCGTCAGTTCGGGCCAATGTCGCGCAGCCAGCGATTGCACGAGCACGAACGGATCTGTCAGGGGCAGCACGCCAAACGTCATCGAAGATGCAAGCGTGCCTTTGGCGATCCACAGCCCGAACAGCGGGCCGGTCAGAAACACGGCCAGAAAGAGACCCTGCGTTATGCGCCGCAGAATTCGATAACGCGACGCCTCCCACAACCCCTTGCGCCGGCGCGCCTCGACATAGAGTCGGTCCTCGACGCTCATGGCTTGACTCCCGGCAGCGGCGCATCGGGCAGGCGCGTCGGCAGTTTCACGGGGGCGTCGACCAGCGCGCCGCCGGCCTTTTCTTTTTCGATCCAACCGCGCTTGTAATGCGCGTCCTGCTTGAGAGCGGCGATTTCGACCGGCAGCACTTTGATGGCGGCATCCGTCAGAACGCACGATTTCTCGCACTTCCCGCAGCCGGTGCAATAGTCGGCGTGCACCACGGGTTCGAACACCGCATGTTTGGTGGTGCGCGTGTTGTGCGTCCGTTCGAGCGTGATCGCCTTGTCGATGACAGGGCAAACGCGATAGCAGACATCACAGCGCAGGCCCTGCAGATTGAGGCAGGTCTCGCGGCTCGTGATGGCGGCGACCCCCATCTTCGCCTTGCCGATGTCGACCAGCGCATGATCCAGCGCCCCGGTCGGACAGGCCTTCACGCAAGGGATATTGTCGCACATTTCGCACGGTATCTGCCGCGCGTGGAAATAGGGCGTGCCGAGCGCGGGGCCGTCGCCCCAGTCGGCGAGCTTCAAGGTCTTGTAGGGACAATCGCGCACACACAGGCCGCAGCGCACGCACGCCGCCAGAAAGTCTTTTTCCGGCAGCGCGCCGGGCGGGCGCAGCGCTTGCGCCGGCCGCGCCCGCGATTGCTCGGCGAAAGCCGACAGCATGACCGCGCAGGCGGCGGCCCCGCCGCCGAAACGCGCCACATCCTCGAACGCCTTGCGGCGTCCGGGATTGGCGAGCCCGCCCTTGCTGTTCTTGTTCGCGTTCATGGCGTTCGCCCGTGTGCGTGTCGACACGTTCTCCTAAGGCGTCAGGCCGGCGTCACGCGGCAGGCGCATTTCTTGAAGTCGGTTTCTTTCGAGATCGGACAGGTTGCGTCGAGCGTGAGCTTGTTGGCGAGCTGGCTCTCGTCGAAGAACGGGAAATAGACCAGCCCCTGCGGCGGCTTGTTGCGACCCTTCGTCTCGACGCGAGTGAGAACCTCGCCGCGCCGGGTCTGGATTTTAACGGTCTGCCCGCGCAGCAGTTTGCGCGCCGCTGCATCGTCGGGATGCATGAACAGCGTGGCGGAGGGAACCGAGCGGTGCAGTTCCGGCACGCGCCGCGTCATGGAGCCGGAGTGCCAATGTTCGAGCACGCGGCCTGTGCACAGCCACAGATCGAACTCCTTGTCGGGAACTTCGGCCGCCGGCTCCACCGGACAGAAGATGATGCGCGCCTTCTTGTCCGGGCGGCCATAGAACGACACGCCCTCACCGGCCTTCACGTACGGATCGTAGCCCTCGCGGAAGCGCCACAGCGTCTCCTTGCTCTGCACGACCGGCCAGCGCAGACCGCGCGACTGATGATAGAGCTCGAAATCGCCGAGGTCGTGGGCATGGCCGCGCCCGAACTTGGCGTATTCCTCGAACAACCCCTTCTGCAGGTAATAGCCGAACGATTCGGATTCCGAATTGTCGAAACCCTTCTGCGTTTCCGAAAGCGGGAACTTGTTGACCTCGCCGTTGGCGAACAGCACGTCATACAGGGTCTTGCCGCGATACTCCGGTTTCTTCGCGATCAGCTCTTCCGGCCACACTTCCTCGATCTTGAACCGCTTCGAGAATTCGACCGTCTGCCAGACGTCCGACCGCGCCTCGCCCGGCGCCTTCACCTGCTGGCGCCAGAACTGCGTGCGCCGTTCGGCGTTGCCGTAGGCGCCTTCCTTCTCCATCCACATGGCGGTCGGCAGGATGAGATCGGCCGCGAGCGCGGTTACGGTCGGATAGGGATCGGACACGACGATGAAGTTCGCCGGGTTGCGATAACCCGGATAGCCTTCCTCGTTCATGTTCGGGGCCGTCTGCATGTTGTTCGTGCACTGGACCCAATAGGCGTTGAGTTTGCCGTCCTTCAGCATGCGGTGTTGCACGACCGCATGGTACCCGACCTTGTCGGGCAACGTGCCGGGGGGCAGCTTCCACAATTGCTCGGTCAGTTCGCGGTGCTTGGGATTGGTCACCACCATGTCGGCGGGCAGGCGATGGGCGAACGTGCCCACCTCGCGCGCGGTGCCGCAGGCGGACGGCTGGCCGGTCAGCGAGAACGGGCCGTTGCCGGGCTCGGAGATTTTTCCGGTCAGCAGATGCACGTTGTAGATCATGTTGTTGACCCACGTGCCGCGCGTGTGCTGGTTGAAGCCCATCGTCCAGTAGGAGACGATCTTCTTCTTCGGATCGGCGTACAGCTTGGCGAGACGCTCGAGATTCTCCTTCGGCACGCCGGACGCTTTATGAGCGTAGTCGAGCGTGAAGGGCTCCAGCAATTTCTTGTACTCTTCGAAGCCGATCTTGTCCTTGAATCCCGCCGGATCGAGCGCGCCGTCCTTGCCGGCCTTGTGGGACGCGTTGACGGCCTTGGCTTCGAGCGCGTGCGTCGGACGCAGGCCATAGCCGATGTCCTCGACGGTGCGCGCGAACTCGATGTGTTTGGACACGAAATCCTGATTCACCGCGCCGTTGTTGACGATGTAGTTCTGGATGTAGTTGAGAATCGCCAGGTCGCCGTGCGGCGTGAAGATCATCGGATTGTCGGCCAGCTCGTAGGAGCGGTGCTCGAAGGTGGAGAGCACATGCACCTCGCAGCCTTCGTGCGTCAGGCGGCGGTCGGTCAGGCGCGACCACAGGATCGGGTGCATCTCGGCCATGTTCGCGCCCCAGAGCACGAATGCGTCCGCGTGCTCAAGGTCGTCGTAGCAGCCCATCGGCTCGTCGATGCCGAACGTGCGCATGAAGCCGGCGACCGCGGACGCCATGCAATGGCGCGCGTTCGGATCGAGATTGTTGGAGCGGAAGCCCGCCTTGAACAGTTTGGCGGCCGCATAGCCTTCCCAGATCGTCCACTGGCCCGAGCCGAACATGCCGACGCCCGAAGGACCCTGCGCTTTCATGGCGGCCTTGAACTTCTCGGCCATGATCGTGAACGCCTCGTCCCATGAGACGGGCGTGAACTCGCCGTTCTTGTCGTAGACGCCGTTCTTCTTGCGCAACAGCGGCTTGGTCAGCCGGTCCTCGCCATACATGATCTTGGAGAGGAAATAGCCCTTGATGCAGTTGAGACCGCGGTTGACCGGCGCATCGGGGTCGCCCTGGGTCGCCACCACGCGGCCGTTCTTCGTGCCGACGATGACGCCGCAGCCGGTGCCGCAGAACCGGCAGACGCCCTTGTCCCAGCGAATCCCGTCTGTTCGCGTGACCTGTGCGCTGACCTCTTGCGGAATCGCGACGCCCGCCGAACTCGCGGCGGCGGCGATGGCGGCCGATTTCAATGCGTCGCGGCGGGATTGAACGAGCGCGCCGTCGGGGGCCTTGTGTTCGGACATGGCTCAGATCCTCTGCTGTTGGCTGGACGCCGCGGCCGTCTCGGCGTCCGCCGCGGAATCGAATGCGTGGAAAACAAGGGCGGCGGACACGACGCCCGGCGTGCGATGAATGGCGGCGATCTGGTCGATCGCCTTCGTCTGCGGACCGTCGACGGCGGTCACGATCAATCGGCAATTGTCCGCGCGCGCGTGAATCTCGACCCCGGGCAGCGCGGCGATGGCGCGCTCGGCCGCCGTCGCGCGCGCCGGAGCCAGATGAACGACCAGGCTGCAAATGTTGAAATCGTCGGTCATGCGGGTCGTCCAGAGACGGCAAGTCCCGCGGCGATCGCCGCGCGGTCGGTCGAAACAAGGGAGATGGCGCCGACCGGACACACGCCGACACAGTCCCCGCACCCCACGCAGGCGTCCACGCTCAAAAGAACGGCGGCGCGCCCGCCCGGCATCGGGCGGAAACGGATGGCGGCATGGTCGCAGGCCTCCCCGCACCGCCTGCAAACGACCCCCTTCGGCTCCACGCAACGCTCGTCGATCCGTGCGACGACCGGCCCATCGCTGTCCGCGCTCCCGGGCGCGAACGCCCTGAACAAGCCGCGACGGGAAAGCTCGGATTTCATATGCACTCCTGGCGCATGAACAACCAGACTTTGGTCACATCGCGCCACAAAATCAATGTCGCACTATGGTGCGCCGCATCGCTATTTCATTGACAATTGTCAAAAAGCACATCCCGATTGGGCTGCGGGTTCCTTTTGTCGCAGGGGGCGGCGCTACAAGGCGCGCGCCATGGCCGCCTGTATCCGCTCGAACCGACGGGCGACGAACGGCGCCGTCTCGCTGTGAGTGACGATATAGAGGTCGTTGCGGCGGATGGCGTCGACGACGAGGCCCGCGACCGCGTCGGCGCCCAGCGTCCGGCCCTCCAGCGCGCCGCTTTCCTTGTCCGAATAGACCTGCGCGCGCGGCCCGCCGAATTCGGCCGGGCGATTGCGGAAGCTCTCGTCGATATGGGTGGTGACGCGCATCGGGCACAGAACCGACACCCCGATGTCGTGGCGCTTGAGGTCCTTGGCGAGACATTCGGCGAGCGAGACGACGGCGGCCTTGGAGACCGAATAAGGCCCAAGTTCGCGATTGCTGACGAGACCGGCGAACGATGCGGTGAACAGCACATGCCCGCCCTGCTTCTGGTCGATCATGCGTGGCACGAAACTTTCCACTCCGTGAATCGGTCCCCACAGATTGACGCGCATCGTCCATTCCCAGTCCGCGTGCGTCATGTCCTGCGTCGGCCCGAAAACCGCGACCCCGGCGTTGTTGAACAAGATGTGCACCGCGCCGAAACGCCGCCAGGCCGCGTCTGCAAGCGCGGCGACCGATGCGCGGTCGCCGACGTCCGTCTTCACGCCGAGAACCTCGGCGCCAGTTGCGGCTAGTTCGGCGGCGGCCTTGTCGAGAGCCGTCGATTCGATGTCGGCGAGAACGATCCGCGCGCCCGCGCGCGCGAGCGCTCTTGCCGTCGCCAATCCTATGCCGCTCGCGCCGCCGGTGATGACGGCGACCTTGCCCTTCGGTTCCATGACGTCTCCTGCTGCTTCTATTTTCTTGGGACTTGATTGGGATCGGTCACAACCGCACGAGCAGCTTGCCGAGATTGTAGCCCTCGAACATCTGCTGAAGCGCGCGCGGCGCGTTCTCGAGACCTTCGACGATGGTTTCGAACGACTTCAGCTTTCCCTCATCCAGCCAGGCTTTCAGTTGTCGCTCGGCCGGTTCGCGCCGGTCGAAATAATCGAGCACCACGAACCCTTCCATGCGCAAACGTTTGGTGACGAGAAGCCCCGGCACGCCCACCGGTCCGGGCGCCGGACGGTCGGCGTTGTATTGTGAGAGATTGCCGCAACACACGATGCGCCCGCGCTCGTTCATGGCGAAAAGCGCGGCGTCGAGCGCCTCGCCGCCCGTGTTGTCGAAATAGACGTCGACGCCATTCGAACACGCGCTGCGCACCGCCTTGCGCAATCCGCCCTGGCGGTAGTCGATGGCCGCGTCGAGTCCCAGTTCGCGTTGCAGCCAGGCGCATTTGTCCGGCCCGCCGGCGATTCCGACGACGCGGCAACCCAGAATCCTGCCGATCTGCGCGACGATGGAGCCGACCGCTCCGGCTGCCGCCGATACGAGCAGCGTTTCGCCTGCTTTCGGTCGCCCGATTTCGACCAGGCCGAAATACGCCGTCAGTCCGGTCACGCCAAGCACGCCCATCGCATGTTCGATCGACCCCTTGATGTCGCGCTTCGCAAGCTCGGCGACCGGCAGCACGGCGTAATCCTGCCATCCGACCATGCCCTCGACGATGTCGCCAACCTTCAGGCCCTGGGCGCGCGAAGCCACGATCTCGCCGACGCCGAAACCGTGCATCGTGTCGCCGGGCGCGACAGGCGCCTTGTAGGTTGGACTGGGGAACATCCAGGCCCGATTGGCTGGATCGATCGACAACATGCGCACGCGCACGACCGCTTCGCCATCGGCCGGTTCGCGCACCGGGCTCTCGCGCATGTCGAAATGCGCAGGCGTGACGAGGCCAGTCGGCCGCTCCCGCAGCACCCAGTAACGATTGACGTTCGCGCGCATGTCGGCCTCGAACCTGTTGAAACCATCCCATCAAAACCTTTTGGCGCGCCGCGCGCAACCGCGTTTCCGGCGCCGTAACCAAACCTATGGCGTGCGGTCGGCTGCTCTGCTAGCCTTTCCGTAATCAAGCGCGATACACAGCGCGAATATGGGAGGAAACATTGACGGCTGCGGTCGGCTACGCCCGCCGCGGGGCGCTGGGCGTCATCTGCCTGGAGCGGCCCGAGGCGTTGAACGCGCTCACTTACGACATGATCGCGGAAATCGAGCGTCGTGCGCGCGACGCCGAAAAGGATCCCGACGTTCGTGCGCTCTGCATCACCGGCGCCGGGCGCGGCTTCTGCGCCGGCATCGACATGAGCGTTCTCACCGCCCACACGAAAGGCAAGGCGCCCGTACGCGCGGCCGCCGCCTCCAATCCCGCGCTGTTCGGCTATCTGCGCGAAATTTCCAAGCCGGTGATCGCCGCCGTCAATGGCGTCGGCGCGGGCGGCGGTTTTGTTCTGGCCATGATGTGCGACCTGCGTTTCATGGCTCAGGACGCCTATCTGACGACGGTGTTCTCCCGCCGCGGCCTGATCGCGGAACACGGCACAAGCTGGCTGTTGCCGCGCATGATCGGACTGAACCGCGCGCTCGATCTCCTGTGGAGTTCGCGCAAGGTGGACGCCAACGAGGCGTTGCGGCTGGGGCTGGCCGATCGTGTGGCGCCGGCGGATGAACTCATCGACATGGTGGAGGACTATGTGCGGGAGCTGGCGCATGTGTCGCCGCGCTCGCTCGCCGTCATCAAGAACCAACTCAATCGCCATCTCGAACTCCCGTTTCGGGAGGCCGCGGTCGAATCCGATCGACTGATGAATGAGGCGCTTGCAACGAGCGATGCCGCCGAGGGCGCGGCCTCGTTCATCGATCGGCGCGCGCCGCGCTTTGCGCCCTGGACCGGAGAGACATCATGAATCCGAAAACGTTGATCGTGCAGCGCGACGGGGCCGCGGCGACCATCCGGCTGAATCGCCCCGCCCAGCGCAACGGCGTCACGGCCGAAATGCTGAGCGAACTCTATCGCGCGCTCGGCGCTCTGGCTGGCGATCCAACCGTGCGCGTGGTCGTTCTGCGCGGCGAGGGCGCGGATTTCTGTCCCGGCGCCGATCTCAAACATTATACGTCCGGCGCAGCCGACACGGCCGGCCGGCCTGATACCGACGAATTCAACATCGCGACCATGCTGCACGAAATGCCGGCCGTCACCGTCGCCGCCATCGCCGGCGCATGCGCCGGTGCGGGGCTTGGTTGGGCCTGCGCATGCGACTTGCGGATCGCCTCGCAGACCGCGCGGTTCAATTCGGCGTTTCTCGATGTCGGCGTCGCCGGCGACATGGGCGGCCCATGGACTTTGCCGCGTCTCGTCGGCGCGGCGAAGGCGCGCGAGCTGTATTTTCTGCCGGGCAAGTTCGATGCGGCCGAAGCGTTGCGCATCGGCCTCGTCACGCGCGTGAGCGCGCCCGAGACATTCGAGGCGGACGTGAATGCGCTCGTCGCCCGCCTGACGCGCGCCGCGCCTCTGGCTCTCAAAGGCATGAAGGCCAATTTCCTGGCGGCGGAGAAGATGGCTTTCGCCGATTACATCGCGCTCGAATCCGAGAAGCACGGCCGCATCTTCGCGAGCGAGGACACGAAAGAGGCGTTCCGCGCATTCGTCGAGAAACGCGCGCCCACGTTCAAAGGTCGCTGAGGAGGAAGTCATGCGTCTGCGCCAGGTCGCGCTCGTCTCCAATCGTCTCGATTCGGTGATTTCGGATTTCGGGAAGGCGTTCGGATTGAAGGTCGCGTATGAAGATCCCAATGTCGGGGTCTACGGCCTGCGCAACGCCGTGCTGCCGTGCGGGACCGGCTTCCTCGAAGTGGTCGAGCCCGTGTCGGCCGATGCGTCGGCCGCACGCTTCCTGGCGCGGCGCGGGGGCGAGGCGGGCTACATGATCATCATCCAGACGCCCGACGCCGTCGCGCAACGCGATCGCGTCGCCGCGCTCGGCGTGCGGGTGGTGGAGACCATAGATCGGCCGGACTATTTCTGCGCGCATTTCCACCCGTCCGATTTCGGCGGCGTGCTCACGTCACTGGATCAGCAACGCACCGAGAGCGACTATCTGAAACCGTTTGGCGATTGGATGCCCGCGGGCGACAACTGGCGCCCGGCGCGAACGGACGGCGTGCTCGACATCGTCTCGGTCACGGTCGACAGCTCGACGCCCGACGAACTGGCGCGGCGATGGGCGCAGTTGCTGAACCGCCCCCTGGACGGGGCCGACCCGCGTCGGTTGCCTCTGACGCAGGGCGCGATCCTTTTCCGACATGCGCCCGACGCGCGTGGCGCCGTCATCGCGTCGATGGACCTGAAAGTTCGAAATCCGGAGGCGACACGCCGCAGCGCCAAGGAGGCCGGCCTCGATGTGTCGCCCGAAGGGATCGCGATCGGCGGCATGCGATTTCAGCCCGTCGCGTAACCGCGTGTGAGGATCGCAGCGTGGGCGAGACGATCGACTTCTATTGGGACATTGGCAGCACCAATTCCTATTTCGCGCTGCGCCTCATCAAGCCCCTTGCGGCGCGACACAACGCGACGATATCGCCGCATCCGTTCAATCTCGGCTATGTGTTTCGCAGAAACAACTACGTCCTGATGGACGAGCCGAAGGAAAAGATCGCCAACCGCATCGTCGATCTCGGGCGCTGGGCGAAGCGACATCATCTGCCGTTCAGGTTTCCGTCCACGTTTCCCATCAAGACGAGCCGCGCGTTGCGCGCCGCGCTCGCGGCGCGTCGGTTCGGGCGCGAGTGGGACTTCATGGAAGCAATGTTCTCCGCCTATTGGGAACGCGACGACGCCTCCATCGCCGACTATTCGGGACTGCGCAGGATCGCGGCATCGCTCGGGATCGAGCCGGCTGCGCTGGAGAGTCTGGCCGAGAGCGACCAGGTGCGCGCGCAGCTGGCGGCTGAAACCGATCGCGGTTTGGCGCGCGGCGTGTTCGGCGCGCCCACTTTCTTCGTGCGCGACGAAATGTTCTGGGGCAAGGATCGAATGGAATTCATCGACGCCGAACTCGCCGCTTCACGGCGATGAGGCGCCTCGGCGCAGCGCGCTCCCGATACGCTCGGCGCGCTACCTGGTGATGATGAGTCTGGCCTTCATGCCGTCCGATTCCCAGTGCGGGCCGCACAGCACCTCGTGTTCGCCCTCGTCGAGGTCGGCGTCGACATCGATGACTCCGCCGGAGAACACGCGTTCGGATTCGGGCCGGCCATCATTGCGCAACCAGACCGAATGCGACGTTCGCTTGTCGACGTTGACATAGCGCAGCTTTGAGCCTTTCGGCGCCGATACGACATCCGGGCAGAACCGGTATTTGTACATGAGGATCGTCTTGACAGGTTCGGACGCGGCTTCGCGTCCGAACATTTCCTTGTAGCGAGCGGCCGCCTCGGCGCAGAGCTCGGTCGTGTCTTCCGCGCGCGCGAGGCCCGCGCAGAGCGACACCGTCAGCAATGCGAGACCCAGGCGGCGCATGCGACCTCCTACTGCTTCTTGGCGACGATCTCGCCTTCGCCGTCCAGCGTCAACTGGTAGGCCAGCGACACGTGGTGGAAGCGGGACGCGGTGAAGTCCTCGTGCAGCGCGAAGCTGACGATGTAGCTCTTTCCGGGTTCGAAATTCGTCTCGCCCGGCGCGCTCGCCTTCATCGGCCGCGACATCACCACCGTATAGACGCCGCCTTCGAGTCCGCCCGTCGCCTCGATCGGCGAAAGGCCGCTCATCTTGCGTTCGGCGGTCACCAGTCCATGTTCCGGCGCGCCGTTCGAGCGATAGCGCATCAGCTCCATCGCGGAGCCGGCGGCCGGCAGCGCGGCCAGTTCGTCCTTGCTCTTCAGCTTATCCCAACCGCCGCGCGGCGATTCCTTGATCTCGATCGCCGTGCGCGATTCGGCGAGATATTTCGTCACGCCGTTCGCCAGATCGATGACATCCTTCTGTGGAAACGCGGCGAGCGCCTCCGGCTTCGGCGCGTCGGGCATATTGCGGGCGTCGTGGTGGCACGTGACCCAGCAGCCGGCCAGATCCGCGCGCTCGACTTTCGCGCCCGAGAACATGATCGACATTTTGACCTCGTTCTCGCGGTCCATCTTGCCGCCCTCGACGAACGGAACCGGCGTGTGCGGAGCCTGCGGGAACTGGAACCGGAAGTAGATGCGCTCACCGTCGTGCGCGGTCTGGACTTTCACGTCCACATGGCCGCGCTTGCCGGGAATAGGGGCTTCCTCAGCCTTCTGGCCGGAAACCATTTTCGCGCCCATGTCGCGCACTTCCTTGTCGTGGCACGACGTGCAGCGATCTCCGGAGCGCAGGAACGCGCGCGCCCCGCCGTGATCCTTGCCGTTCTGCACCCATTCGAACGAGGTCTGGCCGGGGAAGAAGAAGCCCAGCGTCTTGGCGGGCGTGGCCGACCAGTCGACCTTGCCGCTGGCGGCCGCGGCCGCCCCGGGCGATGCGGTCGCGCCGGCGGCGGGCGCTTTCGCGGCGCTTGCCGCGTCCGCGACCTTCGCCTTGGCCTGCGCCTGCGCGAGCGCGGCGGCCACCGCGCCTTCCACGGCGCTGTTCAACTCTGCCTGTTTCTTTTTTTCCGTTTCCGTCTCGCGCGCTTCGGCGCGCGCCAGGCCGTCGCGATAGGTCTGCGGAATTTCGCGGATGTATTGCGCCAGCGGCTTTTCGAGCTGTTCGAGCGTGGCGTCGTCGAGCTTGTTGCGCACGTTCTTGTGCGCAATGCCCTTGTGGCAGTCGATGCAGGTGTTGCCGGCCTCCATGGCGGCCAGATGCTGCTTGCGCGCGCGCGGTCGCTGATACTCGGGGTTCATCGCCTCGAAGCCGTGGCAGTTGCGGCATTCGGCGGAGTCGTTGGCCTTCATCCGGTCCCATTCGTGCCGGGCGAGCGTCAGACGCTTGGCGTCGAACTTCTCCTTGGTGTCGATGCTGCCGAGCGCCTTGTGCAGCAACTCGTTGGAGGCCTGCACCTTGCGGATGATTTTGTGCGTCCAGTCCTTCGGAACGTGGCAGTCGGAACATGTGGCCTGCACGCCGGTGCGGTTGCCGGCGTGAATCGTGGTCTTGTATTCCGCATACACGTTGTCGCGCATCTCGTGACACGAGGTGCAGAACGACATCGTGTTGGTGGCTTCCATCGCGGTGTTGAAAGCGCCCCAGAACAGGATGCCGCCGGCGAATCCCGCGACGAGCAGCGTCAGCAACGAATATTTCAGGGTGGGCCGACGCAAAGTGCGCCAGACGCGCTTGAGGAACCCGGGATTGTTATTGGCGTCCGTCATCTCAGGCTCCGCAAGCGCTGGCAAAAACATATCGCCCGACGACCGCCTCGCAAAGCCGCCCGTTGATGGGCGTCCGCCAATTGGCGTCGAAGCGGCGTCGGGCGATGAAGGCGTTCGGGTTGATGGCGGACGGAGCCTGCGCCCCGTCCGCCGTGCGCATCAGTAGATGTCGTGCTGCGTGTTGTGCACGTTGAACTTGCCGGTCGGCGTGATCATCTTGGGATCGGTGATCACTTTCTTGAGCTTGCGCGTCTTGTCGTCGAGCACGACGATCGCGGACGGCTCGGTCTTGCCGGCCCACAGCGAGATCCACACTTCCGTTCCCGATTCGTCGTATTCGGGATGAACGGCGCGTTTGATCGCCTTGCTCTCCGGCAGACCGGCGAGTTTGGCGATATTGATGATCTCCGGCTTCTTGGTGAGGTCGCCGAGGTCATACACCGCCACCGATTCCGCAATGTCCTTTTCAGGATTCTGCGGCGCGTCGGCCCACAGGTTCTTGGACTTCGGGTGCGTTTTCACGAAGAGGTTGCCGGCGCCGTGCGTCTTCAACTCCTCGACGACTTTCCACGCATGCTGCGGGTTTTTCGCCGGATCCGTGCCGATCAGGGTGACGACATCGGCGCCGAGATGGCCCGTCGCCCACACCGGGCCGAACTTCGGATGGACGAAGTTCGCGCCGCGGCCGGGATGCGGGATTTTCTTCGTGTCGACGAGCGCCGCAAGCTTGCCTTCCTTCGTGTCGACCACCGCGATCTTGTTCGACGCGTTGGCGGCCACCAGGAAGTAGCGCTTGGAGGCGTCCCAACCGCCGTCGTGCAGGAACTTGGCGGATTCGATCGTCGTCGTCTTCAGGTTCTTGATGTCCGAATAGTCGACGAGCAGAATCTGGCCGGTTTCCTTGATGTTGACCACCCACTCCGGCTTGATCATCGACGAGACGATCGAAGCGACGCGCGGCTCGGGATGATATTCGCCGTCGACGGTCACGCCGCGGGTGGAGACCACTTTCAGCGGCTTCAGCGTGTCGCCTTCCATGATCACGTATTGCGGCGGCCAGTAGGAGCCGGCGATCGCGTATTTATCCTCGAAGCCCTTGAACTTCGACGTGTCGACCGAACGCGCGTCGAGGCCGCTCTTCATTTCGGCGACGACTTGCGGCTTCTCCATCCACAGATCGATCAGCGACAGCAGGCCGTCGCGGCCGATCACGTAGACATAGCGGCCGGACGCCGACAGGCGCGAGATGTGCACCGCGTAGCCGGTCTTCACCCGCGACAGGATTTCCTTGGTGTCGCCGTCGATCAGGGCGACCTCGCCCGCGTCGCGCAGCGTGACCGAGAACACGTTCTTGAGATTGAACTTGTTCATCTGCTTGGTCGGGCGCTTGTCGACCGGCACGATGTTCTTCCAGGACGCCATCATGTCCTTCATGCCCCATTCCGGAGGCGTCTGGGGCGGCATCTGGATGTAGGTGGCGACCTGCTTGATCTCGTCCTTGGTCAGGATGTCGTCGAAATTGACCATGCCGCCGTCGGTGCCGAAGGCGATGATCTTCTCAAGGCGATCCTGGCCGAGCTTGGCCGTGTTGGCGGGCTCGAGGCTCTTGCCGGTCGCGCCCTTGCGCAGCACGCCGTGGCAGCCTGCGCAACGCTGGAAATAGACCTTGCCGGCCGCGTCCATCGCTTCCGGCGAGAGGGTGGCGGCGGGCGCCGGCGCAGGCGCCGCCGTCTGGGCATAGCCCGGAGCGAAAGCCGCGCTCGTCAGCAATGCGCCGAGCGCCACTCCGATCGCTCTGTATCGCTGCGTTGTACTTCTCATGATTGCGCGTCTCCTTTGGATTCCGGGGCGCGCGGAAGGTAGCGTCGGGGTCGGCCGCCATCCTTGAGAAATGTTAAGCTGTCAGCCGACGTCAGTGACACCAGGAGAAGACACGCCGCGCCAACAGCTTGATTTCAATGGCCCCGAGCTGGGCCCGGACGAAATGTCGCGCCTCTTTCTCGCCATTTTCTTCTCGCGCGCCGGGCGCGCGCCAGAATCGCATCCGGCGGGGCGAGGGTTCGAGCGTCTCGAACAGCAGCACCTCGCCCTTTCCGGCCACGACCTCGGGCCGCCGCTCCGCCAGATGGTCGCAGGGCACGCCTGCGGGGGCGTTTTCGAGCGACACGGGGTCGTAGAATAGCGGCCGGCGCCATGGGTCGTCTGTGCCGTCGAGCTGCCGCATCTCGGCGCGGTGCCCGGCGAGCGCGTCGGCGACCCCGTCGCGCCGCTCCTGGGCGGCCGCGGGAACCGGCCCCGCGAACAGGCAGGCGGCGAGCGCCGCAGCGGCGCCCCAGGGCGCGCGCCGATGGTCGGTCCTTCTTGAAACAGTGAATGTTTTCATGGCGAAAGGTGCGACCGGCCGCGTCGGGGGACGGGCGCGGTTCATGGCGGATGACTGGAAACCGGAATCGAAAGTTCTTCTCCGGTTACTGCGAAACCGAACGCAATAGCGTTTGATTCTGAGAATATGCGGTCAAGGCCATGTTCGAGCAATCGATTGCGGATTCCGACGAAGCCGCCCACCTATTCCGATATGAAGTCGCCCAGGTGTTCCAAAGTGAAGCCGCCCAGGGATTCCGATCTGAAGCCGCCCACCTGCGAGGCTATTCCTTCGGGTCAGAGGGGATGATGGGTTGGAGGTGACGGGCGGTCAAGCTGGGACTGTCACGGCCCCCTCCTGTGGCCGTTTTTTACGCAGGCTCTCGCCGGCGAGCTCGATGCGATAGGCGTTGTGAACGAGCCTGTCCAAGATCGCATCGGCTAAGGTGGGATCCCCGATGAGGTCGTACCAGCGATCCACGGGGAGCTGGCTTGTGATGATGGTGGAGCGGCAGTTGTGCCGCTCCTCGATGATCTCCATGAAGTCGCGGCGCTGCTCGGCGGTCAGGCTTTCTGGGCCCCAGTCGTCCAGGATGAGGAGGTCGACGCGGGTGAGCGGGCGTAGCAGGTTGCGGGCATGCCGGCCGGTGCCGCGCGCGAGCGCGAGGTCGGCGAGGAGGCGCGGCATCCGGCGATAGGAGACGGAGATATCGTCCCGGCAGGCCTTCTGGCCGAGGGCGCAAACGAGCCAGCTTTTGCCCAGCCCGATCGGCCCTGTGACGAGAAGATCATGGTGAGCCCGGATCCAGTCGCAGGAGGTGAGCTTGAGGAACATGGCCCGGTCGAGACCGCGGATTGCGTGATAGTTGACGTCCTCGATGCTGGCGGCGACGCGCAGTTTCGCGGCGCGGGTGCGGGTCTCGAAGCGCCTCTGGTTGCGGGCGGTCACTTCATGGTCGAGCAGCAATGCCAGCCATTCGGCATGGTCGAGACTGCGGGCTTCAGGTTGGGCCTGAAGGTCCCGGAAGGCCGCAGCCATGCCGGCAAGGCCGAGGGATTGCAGCAGGTCCAGGGTCGGATGCTTCAACATCGGGATATCTCTCTTTCCGATTGGTCAGTGGAAGTAGCCCGGACCACGCAGGTTGCGATGGTCGATCACCGCCGTGCTGCCGGTGGCGACCGGGCTCACCATGCGGTTGGCGATGATGGAGGAGATGGCCTTGTAGGAGAGCGCGCCGATGGCGAGCGCGCGGGCCGAGACCTTCTCGGCATAGCCGGGGTCAAGGTCGCGATAGAGCCGCAGCACGCCGAGACAGGAGCGGAAGCCCTGTTCCGGATGCTTTCCACGGGCGAGGATCGCGAGGACCAGCCCTTCCGTTTCCGGCCCGATCGCGCGCCCCCAACGCTGGAAGCGCTCCGGCGTCCACTCGGCCCTGAACCGGTGCGAGCTCGGCATATGGTCCGTCACGGTGCCGTGCCTGGGAGAACCGCCATAGCGGCGCTGATGAACTGCGACGCGCTGACCCCGATGGAAGACCTCGATGGTACGCGCGGTGGCACGCAGATCGACCTGCTCCCGGATCAACGCATGCGGCACCGAGTAGAAAAAGGCGTCGAACTCGACATGGTAGTCGAGGTTCACCCGCACCAGCTTCCACTCGGCGAACTCGTAATCTTCCTCTGGAAGAGGCGCCAGCGCCGGGCGCTCGATCGCCTCGAACAGGTGGCGGCGGCTGACGCCAAGATGACGCATGACCTTCCCGTTCAGCCGCTTCAACATCCCCAGGATCGCCTGGTTGGCTTCGTCGAGCGAGAAGAACGTCATGTTACGCAGGCGGTCGAGGATGTAGGTCTGGGCCAGACGCACCCCGGCTTCGACCATCGCCTTGTCCTTCGGCTTGCGAGGCCGCGTCGGCAGCACGCCGACACCGTAATGCGACGCCATCATGCCGTAGCTACGATTGAGCTCAGGGTCGTAGAACGATGCCTTGTGGACCCCGGCCTTGAGATTATCCGGGACAAGGAGCCGGGCCACGCCGCCGTGGAAGCGGAACATCCGCACATGGGCGCCGATCCAGTCCGACAACGTCTGCGTCCACACCACCTCGGCGTAGGCGTAGTTCGAGGCGCCGAGCACAGCCACGAAGATCTCCGCCTCCCGGACCTCGCCGGTCGTGCGGTCGATGATCGCAAGCTTCTTGCCGGAGAAGTCGACGAACACCTTGTCGCCCGCCACGTGCTCCTGGCGCATCACCGGCGACAGGCGCCGCTCGAAGGTGCGGTACAGGTCACACCAGCGGCTGTAGCCATACCCCTCGGGATGGAGCTCGCGGTACTCGCTCCAGAGAAGCTCCAGCGTCACGCCCGGCCGCTTCAGCTCGCAGGCGATCACGGCCCAGTCAGGCTCCGGGCGGCGGCGGGCACCAAGCTGGCCGCCGGTCGAGCGACCGAACAACCGCTCTTCAAGAACGGCGTCGCTGGCTTCATCAGGCAGCGGCCAGCTCAGTCCGGCCCTCCCGGCACGCTTCAGGTAATCCCGGACCGTGCTGCGCGCCACGTTCAGCACCGCCGCAATCTCACGGCTGCTGCTGCCGCTCCCCGCAAGCCGCAGCATCTGTCGTATCTGTCTCATGGTCAGCTCTCTTGGGGCGGGCACACGCGTCTCCTCGGTATTGAGGAGGGCACGCTGCCCCGAAGGCTGACCCAAAGGAAAACGCCGCTCGCCCCGGGCGAATTCAAATCGGAACGCTGGGCGGGTTCATCTCGGAATGGTGGGCGGCTTCAAATCGGAATAGGTGGGCGAAATCAAATCGGAATGAGTGGGCGAATTCCGTCGGAATTCTCAATCGATCGAACATGGCCTTGACCATTATTCATCACATGCTTCTATCGTTGAGCTTCCTGATGGTTGCCAGGAGATCCTCGGCAGCATATTCGAGATGGGCAAGCTTGACGACGGCGATCAGATCGGGGCGCCCGGCCATGCCCAGGAAGGCATGAAGCACCTCATCGGAGTTCCGCGCAAGAGCGACGAGGTGCTCGCCGCTCGGACCATAGAGCCCGGAAAACCAGTTCTTCGCCGTTCGCTCGTGGGCTCCGGTCCAGACCGCAGCCGTTTTCACGGCAGCATGGGTTGAGCCGAGCGATCGCTTCAGCGCCGCCGCAATCTCCGTAGCAAATCGCGTCTCACTCGACTGCGACCCACCGCCATTCATTCCATTGCCCGGAAAGGACTTGCCCTTTTTCGGAAACGACATTCCACGCTCCTTCGCTTTAAATTCGCGAAGAGCATTGATCTGGAGGCGTTGCAGGTTCGACGGACTACTCCCGAGTGCCGCGTGAGGATGGACCAGTGAGGGGGAAGCTCTCGAAACAAAAACGCCAAGACAATGATGACGCCGGCAATGATATTGCCGCCGTCGCCTACGTCCGCATGTCGACGGATCATCAGAAATACTCGACAGAGAATCAGCTTGACGCCATCAAGAAATATGCCGCCGCCCGCGGATTGAAGGTCATGCGCGTCTTCGAGGACTCGGGGCGGAGCGGGCTTCGTCTCGATGGACGGGAAGCGATCCAAAATCTTATGGCCGAGGTCGAGTCAGGCCATGCCAACTTCTCGGCGATACTTGTCTACGACGTGAGTCGATGGGGCCGCTTCCAGGATGCCGACGAAGGCGCCTATCATGAGCACATCTGCTCCCGCGCTGGCATTCGCGTTCACTATTGCGGGGAGCAATTCGAGAACGACGGCAGCATCGGCTCCAACCTGCTGAAGACCGTCAAGCGCGTCATGGCTGGCGAATACAGCCGGGAGCTTTCGGTCAAGGTATTCGCGGGCCAATGCCGGTTGGTCGAGCTGGGATTTCGCCAGGGCGGCACGCCTGGCTACGGCCTGCGCCGCGTGTTGATCGACGAGCAGGGCAACCACAAGGGCGAACTCGGGCGCGGCGACCGTAAAAGCCTTCAGACCGACCGTGTCGTGCTGGTCGCCGTCCCCGCGCAGCCATCAAAGTCGATCGCCACCTCGCCCTCATCGAGATATCAGCTGCGATCATTGTCTTTTCAACTGCAGCCAGAGCAACACCGCTCCGACGGCGGCCGCTAAGATGTTTTCGATAAGTGAGCCTAAACGCCAGTCCATCACGGACAGGCCGGGTGCAAAGGGCGCGTAACGGATGGTCACGGGGCTGTCGACACCCAGACGGCCAGGTGAGAAGAAATCCCCGATCCGCTGGGTAGTCCCGGTCCGGAGCGTGCCGTCGGGAAGGCGGAATTCGTAGGCGATGGCGAAGGTGTAGCGATTGGGGATGACTTCGTTGCGGTCGCCGAGCTGACGTCTGACATGCGTGATCCGGCCTTGCGCCTCGGCGCCGGTCAGCGCCACAAGCGGCGCGCCGATGCCCCAGGCCATCAGGAGGATACCGAGCGCGCTCAGCAAGGCGCGAGCGACGCGCCCGAAGGCCGGCTTTCGCCGCCTCCTGTCCCTCTCGGCGGGCGCGCCCATAGCCAGCACCCTAGCGGCGAGGATTCGTCACCGTCGTCGTCACCTCTTTGACCGGCGGAATTGCTTTCCTGACCCCCTCTACTGTATTACTGATTACGCCGATCAACCATTTGTCCTTGAGAATTTTGTCGTATGCGGCCCGTTTGGAATCAGCGCAGATCGCCAATGAGCGCTGCAATGTCTTGCGGGCAGAGCTGAACTTGCCCGCTTTCTCAAGTGCCAGAACCTCGCGCCACAGCCGGTCGGCTTCGTTGCGGTTGGGTGAACCGGCCGCACAACTGGTATCGCGCCCCTGTTTGACGTCTGCCGGGGCGCCGGCGTCTTGGGCCGGTGCGGAAACGGGAACGATATCGCCCAGTATCGTGCGACGATACTCCTCGAAATCCGATAGCTGTCGAAGATATTCCTCGGAGTTGGCGCCATGTACGAGCCGCGTCGAAAGCAGACGTGACATTGCGGCGATGTGGCGCGGGTTGTCAGGATCAAGAACACCGTCGTTGCGCATCCGCTCCCGAATCGTTTGCATGAAACGGTCGAGATCGTAGACGCGGGTCTGCGACCAGTCCTTGCCCCAGCGGTTTCGCGCCGTCGAGTTGAGCGCTTCGAGCATGGCGGTCGCCTGCGCCGCCGCCTTGACGCTTGCTGCCTCGCGAATAGCGGCGACGCGCTCGCGTTCGGCGCGCGCGTCGAAATTGCGGAGGATGTCGTCGATCACATCCGCCTCCCTGGCCTCCAGCAGGCGTTCACGCAGGCGGTCGGAGAGTCCTGCGGTGGCGAGCCGGATGGCTTCCTCCTTCTCCGCGGCCAGTTCCATGCGGCGATCACGGATGATATAAGAATAGACGCGATCGGACTCGAGCTTGCGCCGGATCTGCTCGCGCTCGTCGGCGTCCCCATCGGTGTAACGGCGATAGAGATCTTCGAGGCTATCGTCGGTGAATTTCTCGTTGGCGTATTTCATGACGCCGACCGCCGTCTCGCCGGCGGCAAAGATGGCCGCCGCAGGTGTCGCCGCGATGATCGCGCGCCCGGCGAATTCCATGGCCGCCTTGGTGTCGCCGCCCGCCGCCTGGCCGACCACGTCGGCGATTTCGTTGACCTTCTCGACGCTGCCGAGCAACTCGCCCATCTGCCCGCGCAATTGTGGATCGGACAGCCCCGCGACCAGCTTCTGACCGAGCGCCAGCGCCACCTGCTGCCCGACGCCCTTCACCCCTTCGGGGTCGCCGAGGACGGTGGCTTTCGCCATGTTGTCGGCGAAGGTGTCGATCTCTTCGGCGGAAAGCGCGACCGTACCGAGCGCCCGCAACATGCGTTTGTCTGCGCCGGACCGATAGAGCTTCTTGTAGGCGGCGATGATGGCCTGCTTGCTTTGCGCCTTGATCACTTCCTCGCTCTTCTCGGCGACATAGCGTTTGGTGGCGGCGATCATGTCCTGTGCGATGGTCGTCGGCTGAGCGAATGCGCTGATGCAGGACGTCAGCACCGACGCTCCCAGCAAGCCAAGCACCAGGGCGCGGGACGCCAGCGATCGTCGTGCGGAATGATCCATCATCGGCTTCCTCAACGGGTTTTTTCAAAAGCGTTCATATCGAGGCCCTCGTATGGATCGCGGCTCCGGGCCTGCAACGGTCCGACCGGCGACCAGCCTCCCGGAGGCGAGTCATTGAGGATCAGATCCGCCAGAAAAAGCTCAAGGATCGGCGCTCCGTCCTCGATCGGCTCTCCTGACGCCCGATACGAAACCGAGATGCGGGAGCCGTCGGGATAGCCATCCTCAAAGAAAATGTGCTCGATCTCGCTGTTCGCGATCCTCTGTCGATACCGAACGGCAGGCGTATCCGCCACCACCACATGTTCAAGTTGCCTCACGCCCTCGCTCGGCATGGGCCGCGCTTCGGGCCACAGGAGAACCATGATCTCCGCCCGGTTGTCGGGGCGGATGAAGCCGATGGCTGCTTGGTCTGGATCGGCCCGAACTTCCCATTCCGCCGGCGCGCTGAAGGAGGCGCGGCCGAGAAACAACCGCACATCGCTCTGGTCCCGCACCGGCGGACCGGACCTTTTTTGTATGGGATTGGCATCGGGCGGGGCAGTCTTGCCGCCCTCCGGGTTTTCGGCGCGCGGCAGTTGCGGAACGTCCCTGAAGTTGACATCGATCTGGTCCTTGCCCGCCAGCGCGACGTCGATGATCAGCTTGTCCCGCAAGGAAACAAAGGAAAACGCAGCGCCGCCGCCGGCTTTCAGCACGTCGTCATAAAGCGGCATGAAGAAGTCGTTGGTGCGACCCTGCGGATCGTAGTCGAAAGTCATCGCAAACACCGGATGGCTCTGGTTGCGGCAGAGCATCGCCCATTCGAGGCGCGCCTGCTTGCGCTTGCGGATGGCGGCGAGGGCCGGATGTGACCAGGAGGCGAGTGCAACGGCCTCACAGTCCTCCCCGAAATGCGCCGCGATCGCCTGCATCTGCGGTGAAAGCGGCGTCCGCTCGCGTTGCCGGGGCGCGACGGTCGCCGCACCTTGCGGTGCAGTCACCGCGCCGCTTTGGCCTGCCGCGCCTCCGAAGCGAACCCGAGCCAGGATATCGTCGAAAAGACGGATCGCCGCGCTCGCATCGCGGCCGGGAGCCTCCAGCGAGATCAGGAGCTGGCGCCCGTCCTTCCGCTTTTCGTCAAGGACGGCTGTAACAGTCTGCCTGTTCGGAAAGGAGGAATGCTTCCACGTCGCCCGCTTGCCCCCAACCGTGATGCGCTTGTGAGAGACGATGTCGTCGTAGCCCAGGATTGGTTCGTCCTGCACCCACCACTCGACACGCAATTCCCGCCCGGCGGAATCGGCCAGGATGATTGCGCGGTCGCGCGTGCTCGTTGCGCGCCAGTCTGACGGGGCTTCGAACGTCACCTCTGCGAGCCGGTGGTTCGTCCAGCTCTGGGCACGGGCCGGCGCGGCCGGCGTCAAAAGCGCCCCGAGAGCGGCGAGCCCCGCCACAAGGCTTGTCAGGAATACCTTCATGTTTGCTCCTTCTCGGCTGCCGCTGGCACGCCCTTCTTCTTCAGGACATGCAGGAGACGCCGCAACGGCTTCTCGAACGCTTCATTCTGGACAACGATGTTTCGCCCATCGGTGAGTTTCAGACAGACGCCCGTCGAATCGCGCGCCAGCATCAACCCGCCTGCCGCCGTTGGGTGTCCGCCGGCCGCCAGCAATGGCGCAAGCACGCGGAGCCAGCGCGGCAGGCCGCGGCGCCAGGGGTCGATCCGGGTGATATCGGCGTAACGAATACGCTGGCGCCGCCAGGCGGTCGCGACCTCCAGCGCATTGTCTTCGATCCGCAGCCAGCGGCTTGCATTCCCAGCCGCCACGGCGACCAGCACGAGGCCGCCAATCGCCATGGGCCAAGTGATGATCGCCATGACATGGATGCCAGAGCGCGAAAAGCCCCCGTCCCCGCCTGCCCAGAACGGCAAAGCAATGAAGAAGCCGGCCAGCAGATGGCCGAGGAGATCCGGCCCGAGCACCGCCGGCAGACGATGCGGCGCGAGCGCATCCTGTGGACGAGGCGTTGCCGGCAGAAACCAGATGATGCCGATGGCAACCGTCACCAAGATCGTCCCGAACAAGCCGCTCCCGATGTGCACAAGGCCGGTCACGAACAGCGTGAGGCTGACGGCTCGCCCGAGATACTGAATCAATCCCCGATTGGTCACTATTGAACGCTTTCACCATCCAGCCTTTGATGAGTATCGCCAGTTGCGCAG